>Ga0325410_1003996_pt1 | contig 16583 bp, 11 predicted proteins | sample PopdelMetagenome_16_FD_206182 | JGI IMG/M metagenome (GOLD analysis project Ga0325410, IMG submission 206182) | Populus deltoides microbial communities from Bellville, Georgia, United States - Xylem-PdIQD-R3 | ecosystem: Host-associated > Plants > Phyllosphere > Stem > Wood/Secondary xylem...
AAGTTTTTTGAATTCACACGTCTAGATTTAATTGAATAATTAAAAATCTGGTTAGATTAAATAAGTTTTACTATATTAATATTTTTTTATTCAATTTAAAACTTAATTCAAATCATATTTTAAATCATGAGTTTTCAAAATCATTACACCAAAACATAACCATAAAGCAAGCAAGTAAGCTCTATCATTCTGAAAACCCAGACAGCATCAATATTATGAAAAATAAACATCTCTAAAGCTTCAATAGAGGTATCCGAATATTTGGATTTATTTCATAAATTATAAAGGATGCATCCAATGACAGTAGCAGCTTCCAGCTTAAATATGTTCACCACCATGCCCTCCTGAAGGATGTTCCTCTCTAACTGCACATGAAAAAACAACCAATAACCAAAAAAAAAAAAACATCGGTAAATTGTAAACATTTGATTATTAAACCCATGTCCTTGATGATGAGGACCCGACTTTTAACTCAGGTTAGGATTTAAAATAAATTATCAATTTAAAGTTGACCTGTTTTTATTCGGTTGATTATGTGAAGCCAACCACCTAAATCAACAATGGTGGGAGAAGGTGAAGATATTCTTTACACCCTAGTCAATAATTATAAGCACTAATTCGATACCGCTTGCGGCACCACTTGGTGCCTCTTATCTTTTGCATGACAGAGACATAGATGTTTGTCTATAAATAGATAGTACATCCAAGCCTTAAGATGCACCACATGAGAGAAGAAGAAGAGAGTAAGAGAGGGAAAGTAATCCCACCAAATTACGAGGTATTTGTGAGAGAGTAAGTGAGGTGTTTTTTCATAGTAATAGAGAGATTTCAGTTGTTCTCCTATTAGTAGAGAGAGATTGTAATTCTCACATTATTTAGTAAAATTCTTTTATATTTGCCAATAAACATAGCCAAATTGGATGAACCACGTAAATTCTTGTGTGTCTCATTTTTCATTTTATTATATCTCTTATCTTTTGTCTTGTCGGGTTTGCATGCTGGTATCCTAACAGTCTAGACCCAACGAATTAATTTATGATATAATCAAAACTTAATTTTACTTTAAAAAAATTATTGTTTTAACTTTGTTTTTTTAAAGTTGATCGATCCAGGTAAATTCTTAGATCAAATCATGGGTAAACCAAGGTTTGATAACCCTGTTGATAATTTATCGTAAGAACAGTTCCCTTTTGAAAAAAAAAAAAGGTTGAACGAGTTCTCACAAGGATTAAAAATGTATATAACGCATGTAATCCCATATTTAGTGTGTTTAAATCAAACAAGTTGTTTTCATAATACTTGGACTGCCTGTTTAATCCCATTGTATCTAGAGTGCTTAAATTCCAATTTCAACGCCTAATGATACCTGCAACATGGTGTCAAATTTCTTCCGCAGCTCGGAAAATTCATTCTCGGTGAAAAATAAAGCCCGGCAGCAACTGCAGAATAAAAACTGACAAATTTAACATATTATATGAGTTAGATAGAGAAATAAAAAGAAAAAAATCAAGATTTGACCGTCTTATAAAATTATAAAGGATTAATGTGTTTAGTTCATAATGGTAGACATAAAATATTTGCAAATTAAGAGCTGGAATGTCTATATGGAGTATAAAAATTATCACATGCCATTATTATCGCGGGGATCAAGGGATGATACAAGCGTCTCTCAATTTAATTACTCTTTTCTCCTCTGTAGAATCCCTTCCCCTTCCTCTTCATTCAAGGAAATTCATATATCAATTAAAGCAGCTCCTTTCTCTCTCTGTCTCTCTCTGTCTCTCTCTCTCTCTCTCTCTCTCTCTCTCTCTCTCTATATATATATATATATATATATATATAAAGCAGTTCAATCCCTAATATTGAATTAAACCGATATAATTAAGATACGAAAATAATTAATAAGGTTGATTAATCAATGATTATAATGATAGAGAGAGGGGTAGTTTTTGAAGGGTCTAATCTTTAAAGGAAGGTTTTATCAGTTACATTGAGGGATATGCATAGAAAGAAATGAAAATGCACATTATTTTTTTCTTCTCTATTAGCACCAATCACCAACTTGCGAGTATAAATAAAAACGATCCAATGCAAGATAGATTTAAAAAAAAAAAATATTTAGCATATCAAGGACAAATTTGTCTCCAACTATCGCCCGAGTATTGATTAGATCCCTGAATAAAAGAAATTCCAATTGGATCCCCCATTTATTGGACTTTACCCAATTATCCCCGCATTAAATTTTTTTGTCTTGAAATCACAAAATAAAGTCTCTTTTTCCCACGAATTTTAATAAAGGGGTTAATTAAATAATGTTTGTTTTATAGATGGGGTCCACTTGAGAATTATTTTTATTGTGGACTCAATCGAGAATCAAGTGATAATTGAGGGGCAAATGTATCCCTTTTACATATAGATAGCTATGCTTGCAAGTATTTTCTTACCTCTCTTTGTTCTTCTCCTGGCAATGCTTGCATCAATGCCACAGCAGGGTTAAAAAAGTAGTTGAATTGAGGCATCCCACGAAAAGTTATATTAATTTGAAAAAAAATAAATTAAAGATAATATTCACCATTCATATGAAAAATAGATAAATAAATAATAAATGAAACAAACACTATCAAGATTCCAGTAAGTGAACCACCTGCTGTTTTTAGCATACATGTCATGGGCACCAATATTGATTTTTAGGAAATTTATTTCAGCTTGGTTGCTGGGAGATCATTAAAAAAAAATAATATAATTAAGAAACGTGTTATGAATTAAACAATTTTAAACTGTATTTATTAAAAAAAATAGACAAAGGGTTTTGCATTTTACCTTCGACGAGGCATTTCATTAAGCAAGCCTTGGCTTACAGTACAGTGATTAGTTTTTGCTTGCACGACATAATTAATCCGGCCTAGTGATTGCCTTTTTGGCTTGCACTTCATAATCAGTCCCTGTAAATTAAAATTAATATTGAGAAATGACAAAATTAAAATTTATTAATTTTAAAAATTAAATTACCCTAGCAGATGACAGGAAATAACCATTATGCCATCATTGATTTTGGAATTTAGAGTCTAGCAAGAATAATCCAAGGAAAGAAAAAGAGAGGACTCTCCTATTGACAAATCTGAAAGTAATGAGAGTCTAAAATCTAGTGTAAAACAGCAGGGAATTCCCCAAATTACCATTGAAATCTACTTTTCTATTATTTTTCTTCCTTTTCCTAGGATGAAAACGCAAAAAAGTAAAATATTACATATTTATCAAGAATAAAGCAAAATATTACATATAAACGATTATCAAGAAAAATTTGAAGGTGGAAATATATAATATTTATTTTTAAAAATTTGTGTTTTGATTATTATAGTTAACACTTCGATTATTATAGTTGGCAGTTAGAGAAGCGACATGCTTGAATAAAAGATTTTTGCTTGATTATGAATAGAAGGAAAAAAGGAGCTATTGAATTAAAAATTGTTTATATAAACAAGCTTTTACTGATTACTTGTTAAAGGCAAAACGAGTTAGCAAGGATTATACTTGAAAATGTAGTTAGGATTGTTTTGTAAAGTATTTTTTATTTAAAAATATATTAAAATAATATATATTTTTTATTTTTTAATGTATCAAAATGATTTAAAAATATTAAAAAAATATTAATTTAAAAAAGTAAATTTTTTTAAAAAAATATTTTTAAAATATAAAAATAAATAGGAAGAATAAGACAATGCTAGAGAAAATCGTAAAAATCAAGACTCGTTTGGTTAATCCTCAAGCCCCCAGCAACTAGTCCAATTCCATTGCCTTGACATGTGAAGTTGCTGAATACGTTGTTTCTTACTTTCTTCTACTAAAGTTTAAGTGCTCGTTTAGTATTTAGTTAGTTTTTATTTTTTAAAGTTTATTTTTTATTATTTTATGTCTGGAAAATATTAATTTTTTAAAATTTTTTTCTTATAGTTTTGATATGTTAATATTAAAAATAAAAAAATTTATTAAAAGATTATTTTGATGTATTTTTAAATATTTTTTTTAAAAAAATCATGCACTTGCTTTATTTTTTCTTAATTTAATACTAAATTGATAGATGAAGGAAAAAATTCAAGGTCTCATTCTTCTTACCCCGTTTGTTTGCTGGAAAGTAGTTTCATTTTGAAAAGTGAATTCCTGGGGAAAGTGAATTCCTGGAAAGTATTTTTTGATATTTAGTAGTATAATGAAAAATGAGTTAAAAAACACTTTCTAGTATTTAGTTATGTCATGAAAAATGAGCTGGAAAATAACTTATTAATATTTTATTTTTCTTGAGTTTATTAAAATAATGAGGAACAAATCTTACAGATTAAAAGGTTGAATGAGAATGAAATTGAAAAAAAATAATAGTTTTGTAAATTATCTCAAATAAAATAAATAATAATCAAAATAATAGAGATCAAATCTAGAATTTTTTTAAAAAAAATAAAAGATGAAGAAATTAAAATAATAATAATTAACATTTCATAAATTATTTCAAATAAAATAAAGTAACAATCAAAAGAATGAGGATCAAATTTGATAGACAAAAAATTTCAATAAAAAACAATAAGAAAAAAACAAATATCAATTATAAAAATAAGGATCAAAGTTAATATAAAAATTAAATTTTAAGAGATGAAATTGAAAAATAAATATTCAAAACAAATTATATATAGCAATCAAAAGTTTGAGGATCAAATTTGATATAATCAGCAAATAATGACATTTCTAAATTTCTCACAACTTTCGGAAAGTGTTTTCCGTCCAAATTTTTTAGGAAAACACTTTCCTGAAAATAAAGTCAAATTTTCCTTTGACTGGAAAGTGTTTTCCGTTGACCAAATTTTCTAATGGCAAACAAACACAGGAAAGTTTAGAAAGTGGTTTCCCGGAAACCACTTTCCGGAAAACAAACACAGCTAAAAGGAAAAACACTTTCCTGAAAATCAAATCAAATTTTTATTTAACTGGAAAGTGTTTTCTGTTGACTGGAAAGTATTTTCGTTGACTAGAAAGTGTTTTTCGTTGACCGAAAAATATTTTTCGCTGACCAATTTTTCTAATGGCAAACAAATACAGGAAAGTTTGAAAAATAGTTTCAGAGAAACTATTTTCTGGAAAACAAACGTGGCCTTAATTTTGCAAAAACACCAATAAACTGAAAGCATATAACCCTACTAATACTTTGTTCCTAAAAAAAAGAAAGAGAATTTCTCGAACAAGGAACATATCTCTGGTTAATCTTTCATGAAGTAAAATTATTTTGTTAAAAAAATAACTTATCCCAAATGCCTATTATTGTAATTGCTTCTTATCTATATTGTATTTATTTTAAGGACCACGTACATTCACAAGTCATTTTTTTTGTCATTAAAAACTGAAGCAATTAATCACCTGTGAGGTTATAAATTTGGACCTGATTTGGATTACTAAAATTGGGTTTAATGAAATTAATGTGTATAATTAGTGTCTGGCATTATAATTCAACTGCATTTTTTAAAAAACAATTAAATTTTCTTAACTTTAAATTATGTTTTTTATGTTTTTGAATCGTTTGTTTGAATGTGTTGATATAAAAAATAAATTAAAAATATTATTTTAATATATTTTTAAATAAAAAATACTTTAAAAAGTAATATTTATCACAATTTAAAATATGCACAATAATTCTTGTGTGTTTGATATCATGGTACATGATATTTTTAAAAATATTTTTTTGCTTGTAACAAATTAAAATAATATATATATATATTTATTTTTAATATTAGCATATTAAAAAAATTAAAAATCACTAAAAAAATTAATTTAATATATATTTAATTTAAATATATTCAAACACAGGTGCAAACTGCAAAATACTAAAATTAAATTCTCTCGCTCTTTTTTAGAAGAGAAGTTAGATAAGGAAGCATTTATTTAGAAGACTGCTATTTCCATACCGGATAGAAAACCGCTACGTTAATGAATTCTTCTTTTAAGGCATCGAATAGAATTTTCTGCCTCATCATTTATTACTGGTCAATGGTCCATCGCTACCTTCCAAGATTTGAGTACTATAACACGGTGCAAGAAAATAATTTTTTATAGTCTATTTAATATATAATTAGAGAGAAATTTAATTAGTCTAGCATGCGATCATATATAGTTGCCATTAAAAAAATTAAAATCGGCTGTACTGATGGTTGAGAAGCAGCCATTGAAAGAGTAAAAAACAAGATGACCACGCTATTTATTCTACGAAAGTTATTTTGAAAGTAGAATTCTAAATATTAAGAAAATATGATAAAAAAAAGATTTAAAAAATACAAGTAGATTGTTAAATTAGTGAAACTTGATTTTATTTTAAGATCATATTCCGACAGTCCATGTACGTTTTCGAATTTTTTCTTGTTATATTTTTTTAACATTCAACAATATTGCTGCACTTGAAAATAAGCAAATAATTCTTGTTATATTTTTTTTAAGTTATTACAATATTACTTATAGTATATGTAGTTGGATTATCATTCTTTCTTTTATTAAAAATTGAAATAGGCTATATACTACAGAGTTGGTACACCCAGCTGGGCTGGAAGGGGTGTTAAAAAAATTATAATGGTGGTTATTTTTAAAAGTATTTTTTACTAGGAAATATATTAAAATAATATTTTTTTAAAAAAAATATTTTTAATATCAGCCCATCAAAATGATCTAAAAATATAAAAAAACTATTAATTTAAAACAAAAAAATTAAAAAAATTAATCTTTTTTAAAAACTCTTTTAAAACAAAAAAACAGGATCTAAATTCCAAAAACAGAATCACAACCAGAGGGACTTCTCTAGCAGGAAGCCAGGAATTGAACCGGAAAAAAGAGGAACAATCCTACAACGAAGAGAAGAAGAGAAGTCCAAAAATAAGAGGCATTCTGCGTGAGAATCACTCCCGAAGTCAGCCACTCGAGAAGAAATAATTAAAACAACAGACACCGTTCACATGAAACGAAAATAATTACTGGCCTGTGGTCGGTTAATGAACAGAATACAGGTGAAATATTACTGTAGAGAAATTCAAATAATTTGAAAGTAAGAAAACCATGCATTATGCTATCACATTAATTTTTGTTTATTTTGTTAATCTTTCATTTTATTATAGAGAAATAAATAGTCAATGGTCTAGATGTCTTCTACATCTGATCCTCCCTAGCTAATCACATGTTTACTAGTAATCTTAGGCTTTATACCAAGCATTTAATTTATTATAACTTAAGAATGTTGCTCTCCTCGTGACTTGGCATACTAAATAAGAACATTCAAACAATAAATTAAAAATAAATAAATTGAAGTGTAAGATAATGTCGGTCATCAAGGCACCCGCAACTTCCATTGAAATTGTACTATTCCTGGTCGGCTAATGAAAATATTAATTAAAACGCTTTAATTAGTCATAATTTAAGACTTCTCCCTGAAGACAAGTAATTGACAACCCAAGAAAAAATCGCAGGTCTTATAGTTTTCTCCACTCTGCAGCAACGACATTGCGTCGCTTTACAATATCGTGTAGAGAGTGCTATTTGAAGAAATGAACATGGAAAATGCAGTGATCGTTTCGCCCCTTCATGCATAGTGTGTTAAGATTGAAGTTATAAGACTTGACCTACCTAACTCGGTATATTAATTTTGGCCACTTGTTAATTTAGAATCTGATTTTAGCTGAAAATACATGTTTTTTTATATTAAAATAATGTAATTTTAACTTTTATTAAAAAAATTAAAAATTAAATTAATTTAGGTATTGAACAGCGTCAGTCCCGCACGGTTCTTATATCTATGATCGAGACAAGAATAATAATAATTATAGAATAAATTATATTTTAAAGTTTCATCAATATTTCATTTCTATTTCTATAAATTAAAATGTCTCTTTGCGTTAACCTTGTTTTAAAAAGATCTAAATATTTCGCTCTACTCTACGACTAAATAACTAACAAAAAGCTTCCTTTTATGTTCATATTTCTTATTTCTGAAATTTTCCCTCTTAAATCCCATAAAAAAACTAGTTTCTTAGAACCTTAAAAAACTCAAGAATCTAAAGAGTCAAAAACTAGTTTTTTTCCCATAATTAGAGGTTGATTTGAAGTAATTATTAATATTTGCTATTGCTATATATTATTTTGTAAATATAATAAAAATCTCATATCTGTGTACGTTATGTTGATTGACCAGTTGTAAAGAGCCTCGCTTGAAGTGCTGGAGGAGAAAGGTTTCTTCAACGGGCCACCGCTTCATGGCATTAACTACTAACATGAAGGTGTAAGCTGCGCATTAACTACTAACATGAAGGTGTAAGCTGCATAATGGTTGCTACCAGGCAGGCTTCACCTGGTAATTTACCAAGTACCTACGTATTTATCTTACATAGTGATGACCGCAATTTTTTTTTATTAATCTCCAGTGGGTTAGTGTACGTAAAAATAGAAGATACAGATCCAGTATAAACATATCCTTGTATATTTTTAAAAATATAAAAATTTATTTTAAAATTATCCTAGAGATATATTTATTTTTATTTCTTCAATTAAATATGTTTCTATTTCTTTTGTATTTTTTTTTGTTTTAGAATCAGGAGCGGAGGCTGGCAAGGGCATTTACCCTGAAAGAAAAGAAAACATTAATATTTTTCCAAAAAAATAATTTTTTTCCTGCTCTTGACACCCCTGAAAATGTTTCCTAACTCCACCCCTGCTCAGAACACGAATGCAACATGGATATTTTTATTCATGTTGCTAGTGTATAAATTTCAAGAAATATTCACCAAAAAGAAAAGAAAAGTAGAAGAATTGACAGCAGAGCCAGGTTAATTTGAGGATGATTGCTTGATATTTTGAAGAGGGATCTGTATTTTGAGGCTGACTTCTGAATTTGGACCTGCCCTGCATGTGAGAGAGAACCAGATAATAATTAAAGTAAAAAACACTTGAAGTAGAAAGGCGGTATACAAAGTTTTTTATGCCAAAAATTGAGGTTACATAGCTTGCAATTGCCTTCTAAAAATCAGTATAAAAGGAGCTCTACGTCAAGAACCTCAATCATAATACTTGAATAAACAAATTACAGAACCAAAGGATCAAGCTATGGCTCGATTATCCATATGTTTACTCGTGATTTTCCTAGCTATTGTGGCTGAGGCAGCTACTCAGAAGCCGAAGAAAGCAAAAAAGTGCCGTGACAAGAAGAACTACCCTGTATGTTTCAAAACTAAAAACCTCTATTGCCCACCACAGTGTCCTCGTGACTGTTATGTGGATTGTGCTACATGCACCCCTGTTTGCTCAAAGCCATCTAAATCTCCACCCTTTTTGCCACCACCACCACCTTCTCTGAGCCCACCTCCAACAACTTCCACCCCTCCTTCATCAAGCACACCACCTCCTCCTCCTGCTAGTACTCCACCTTTGAGCCCACCTCCTGCAACTACTACCCCCCCTACTCAAAATCCTCCACCACCACCAGGTTCAAGTGAATCAGCTCCAAAGAGAGCTAGGTGCAAGAACAGGAACTATGCCACTTGCTATGGTCAGGAGTACACCTGTCCTAGTGCCTGCCCCAATCAATGTGAGGTTGATTGTACCATTTGCAAGGCCGTTTGCAGTATGTTTCTCTAACTCCTTCCATCAAAGTCCTAATCTCAGTAAATATTATCTTTTATTTTTCTTCATTAATTTATCTATACATCTGCAGAGAAATTTTTCCTATCAGTATCATGAAAACTAAGTAAGTTGTCTGCAGAACATTTTATGTTTAAGGAGCATTGTATATTGATGTAGTTTTTCCTTGTTGCGAACAGACTGTGACCGGCCAGGTGCTGTGTGCCAAGACCCGCGATTCATCGGTGGAGATGGAATCACCTTCTACTTCCATGGAAAAAAAGACCGAGACTTCTGCGTAGTTTCTGATTCTAACTTACACATCAATGCTCACTTCATCGGTCGCCGCAACGAAAAGTTGACGAGGGACTTCACTTGGGTGCAATCTCTAGGCATTCTCTTTGGCACCCATAAACTCTTCATTGGTGCTCAAAAGACAGCTACATGGGATGACTCCGTCGACCGCCTTTCGTTAGCCTTAGATGGAGAGCCCATATACCTCCCTGATGGGGAAGGCATGAAGTGGAAGGCAGAAATATCACCAAGTGTGACCATCACAAGGTCTAGTGACGCAAATGCTGTAGTCATCGAAGCGGAAGACAATTTCAAGATCAAGGCAGCCGTGGTGCCTATTACACAGAAAGATTCAAGAATTCATAACTATGGCATTGCCTCAGAGAATTGCTTTGCACATCTTGATTTGAGCTTCAAGTTCTACAAATTGAGTGGTGATGTAAATGGTGTTCTAGGCCAGACATATGGTAGCAACTATGTGAGTAGGGTTAAGATGGGGGTTCTCATGCCTGTTTTGGGCGGTGAAAAGGAATTTGCATCTTCAAATATTTTTGCTACAGACTGTGCTGTTGCTCGATTTAGTGGTCAGCATCCTAGTAGCAATTCTTCGGAGAATTTCGAGTTTGCCAACTTACATTGTGCTAGTGGAATCGATGGTCGTGGAGTTGTCTGCAAGAGATAAAATTAATCTCTCTCTAAATCTGGCAGAAAGCTATACCAAGCAGTTCTATATTAAATTTATAATAAGGTCAGATCTATACTAGAATAGGTCAGACTGGTTCCAGTTTGTAATCATGAATATTTTCTTGCTTCACTAATATGATTCAATAATCGTTTGTGTTAATGGAGCATTGGCCTAGTGTTCAAGGGCTCAGCATATCCAGGTTCAAATCCCTTCTCTCTCCAAAGTAAAAAAAAATATTCCATAAATCATATATAATTGCAGAACTACAATTCTTGCACTATTCTATTTAAATGTTTGTAAGTAAAATCAAACAAGAAAAAAGGCTACAAAAATTCATAAAGAAGCTTTGATTGCACTTGGTGCTCTACAAAACACAAGGAATTTATGCCTGTACTAGCCAAACCTAAAGAAAATAGAAAGTCTGCTTTATTTTTCCCATAATAATCATAGAAGCAAAGCTAATTAAAAAAAAAATTTAGCTAGCGAACTATATCCCAATGGGTAGCACCATGTTAGAAATAACAATAGGACTCTTCACCTTATGATTGTTTGAGTCAATCCATTCTAGTGAAGCTGACAAAACAAGAGTATCATCCATTGGTGGACCTTGTACCTTCACCTTGAATTTTTTTTTTCATTAACCTTATTGAAGACCAATGTATCAGGAGTTACAGTGGCCTTGACATCCATTGGTGCCTTCACCACTGCCTTGTAGGTAGATTTTTCAGGTCCTACGTTTGTTACTGTCCGTATGAAAGCAGCTGTGGTGCTAGAGTGAGGATTTTCAACCTGAACATTCATGGATGGATAGTTTAAAGCATCATGGCCACCTAAGGGAGAAATACTCGAACAGTTTGTATTTTGATCTCCTGTGACAATGCTTAGTATTGTTCCAGACTAGCTCGCCTTGTACAGGAAACGGATATAATCTATTTCTGACAAGTCATAGATCAATCCTGGATCCAGTGCCTTTGTTAGGTCAATTTAGCCCGCGCCAGAGCCCCATTCAGCAAACAAATCCCCGATTTTCATTTCGGATGCCGAAACAAGTAGAGAAAGTATAATAAGTAACGTACTGTTTTCTTTGAAAAATTCCTTGCTGGCCATCCATATTTGAACAACCACTGTTTTCTATACTAATATACTGAACAGCCAAGATTACAAGTCCAGATAAGACTGAAGAGGAGACATGATTAGGAGACTAGCCAGTGGTCATGAGGGCGGATTTGATTGCAGCAGGAGACCACTCTGGATGGAATGTCTTGATGTAAGGAGCGGCGCCAGTTGCATGAGGGCAAGCCATTGAAGTCCCGGATATTATGTTCTACACTTCAACCCGGTTGTCGATGGGTTCACCGGTCACAGTAACAAGTTTAGAATAAGCAGCTAGGATGTCAATCCCAGGTGCAACAATATCTGGCTAATAACTTCACAAGTTATGAATTTGGCAGCATTAATGATGCGAAGACTACATCACCAGCAAGATTTTGGTCCATTCTACAATCATTTTTTTTATATATATACCTTCAAAATGGTGGGAGAAACCAGTTTGGGCCCTCTAGATGAAAAGGAAGCCACAAATGGAGCAGAAACGTTGACAGTTTTTGATTTGGATATGACAGCATAAGGGTTCCTGCATTGTAAGCGAACCAAATCAAGAAAATAATTACACTGTGCATTCATGTTTTTTGGTGTAGATTTTCAAAAGAAATGTAGAAAATGAGAGTTATATATAAACATAATTGGTTGTGTTGATGTATTTATCGATCTTAGCTCCACGTTCACTGTTAACAATTGCTGCAGGCAGTACCAAGGTAAATCCTGTGTCTAGAGAATCATCGGAGGCTACAATCATCTTAACACCACCCATTTCTTTTACGTCAGAATCTGATCCTCCTTTACATAGCACAATCTTTCCCTTGACCTTGTTTTTGTCCAAAGTCTCAACAAAACAATACCTGCGTTACTGGATTCATTATTATATGTGCTAAAACTGTTGGTTAATACATCTTTGATGGTGCCCAATACTCAACAAGATGCATAATGCCCTTACCCCGCGGCATCTGGCATCTGCACACTATCGTTCCATGCTTGTGCTGCGCTGGTAAGAGGGTACATTCTTGCTTTTGGTGTGAAGGTGTTGACAGAAATTCCCTATTATTGCAGCCAATCATATCAGTAGTACAATCGATTGACATTCAAAAAATCGACGGAAAACATAAGGAAATTAAATGTCGAGCCACGTTTATTTATCATCTTGTAGTATATGTTTATCAGTGCCAAATTGAAATAGAAATCATCATGTGATGATCCAGAGAGACTTCCAGAAGTCTTTATGCTATTTCCAATGGTAAGAGGAGTCCTGAACTGCCTATCCATGCCACTAGCACCATCAGTTAAAATCCAAGGAGTCACATTTCCTACTGAAGCTAAAGCTGGCCCTTCATTCCCTGCCGCACAACTAGTCAGGATCCCTTTCTTCATTGCATGAAATGATCCGATCGCAATCGCATCGTTGAAGTAATCTGAAACTGGCCCACCGACTGACAATGATATCATATCAGCACCATCCTGGATAGCATCGTCAAATGCAGCCATTATGTCCATGTCACTACACCCATCTTCATAGCATACTTTGTAGATTGCAAGCCGGGATGATGGAACTCCACCACGAGCAGTGCCTTGGCCCAGGCCATACAGGCTTGCGCCCTCAACCGAGATGCCAGCTACTGTGGAGGAAGTATGAGTGCCATGGCCTTCGTCATCAACTGGGGTGTTTTCATCAGGACGTCTGTTTTCTAAGTCGTATGACCTCGCGCCTATTACCTTGCTGTAGGCAAGCATCAGAGTGTCAAAAATACAGGGAAGTTATTCATCGGAAAAGATTAAAAAGGAGAGATTGGTTGTTCACATAGGATTTTCAAAGAAAGTTATATCTGATCTCTAGCTCATGTTTGTTTGTTGAGAAAATAGAACTGACATCGAGACTAATCGGCCCTTTGTCGACAGAAATGGGACAGAATCTAGGCATGGAAGGGGCAAATTTTGCTTTTTATCTGTCTCATGCTGTGCACCGAATCCAACATACCAAATGCTACCTAAATCTTGGTGATATTGATGGCTCTATTTCAGATTAGTAATTAAAACATTAATGAAGATGCAAAAATCTACTTGTTGCAGCCAGTGAAGTTGCTTCCTTTTGCACCCTTCCATGATGATGGAGGTGGCCCAAAACCTTTGTCATCAAAGCTTGGGGCATCAATATAAACTCCTGAGGATAATCACCATAAGTTACTTCCGTCTAGTACCAACTAAAAGGGAAAGATCAGACGTACAACCAAGTATAAAAAGAAAACATCATACCTGTGTCTAAAACACCAACAACAATGCTACTCTCCACTTGAGGTTTTCTTTCTACTGAAAGAGGCATTCCTATAAAATCCCATGATCTTGTGGTGAGAAGCGATCTCTTGGTACTTAAAAACACTGAGACCACGTTTTTATCCCCTGTAAATTACAAAAAAAAAAATGTATGTGTGTGTGTGTGTAAATTAATAAATAAATCTTCACAGAAGTTAATTTATTTCATTACAAATTTTATAGTTTCAAGACGTTTTAATCTCTCAGCTTCCTCTGGCAATAGATGCGCTGCGAATGCATCAAAACTCTTTCCATAGCTGTGTATTCTAATCCGTCGAGCTACATCCTCACTGAAAAGAACAAGAACAAGGTGAAATACATAAAAACATATGTACATAATTTTTTACGAAAAAGATATTCTCAGCTCAACTGTCTCACTTACTCTCCAAGAGCTGATGAGAGAACCATGATGACGATCAGCAGTAGAAATGTGGTGAGTCTTAGGTGCATTTCCCATGTAGACAATGTAAGCCTAGTGATCAAAACCAACAAAATTTCTTATTGTTAGCAATAATAAATAATCCAAGTACTTTAAATATTGAAAAAAATTCAGATACAACCTTTCTTTCCTTGTCATTGGACCCATGACTCAATGACAATGTAGCTAGAAGCAAGACACTGAAGATCAAAATTGTTCGTTTCTCCATTTTTTGTGCATAGTTGTGTCTTCTTTCTTGCTATTTATGCATGGAACAAGGTTATAATTTAGTTTTCTGTTCGAGGTCTTTAAGGCTTAGAATCTTTGATAATTCCTCACTGGTGGTTAAGATGTTACAGCAGAAAATTATCATTCAAAGCTTTGACTGTAAAGCATACGTATACTCCGGTTTGGACTAGCCGATTCAGCAGAGCCTAATGATTTAACAATATGAATTAAAATTATTAATTAGTTCTTATATTTTAATGGCAACAACACAATTGCAAGAACAGAGCTCTACCAACAACTGAGTTGTGTCCTCCGAGCCAAGTGGAGCATGGCTACTGTGACGAAGTTATAATTATAACACTACTAATTAATCGAAGTAGAAACGGATCACTATTAACTGTGATTAAAACCCAACTAGAAAGAAATAGGGTCTGGGCCAGGCCCTAATATGGTTTGGGCTTTCTGAAAATGGTGCAGTAATTAAAGCCCTGAAGGCTCTAACTCGGCTTTTTTCATGGATGTCTATATTTAAGTATGCTTGGGCTTGAGACTGGACATCCTTTTTCTTTTTGTTCTTTTTTTTATTATTATTTTTTCACATCATGGGACCGTATAAAAGTTGAATTTATCCCAATTTTGATACGATAAATTCAACCATTCGTGCACTATTTTGACTAAAAAAAATAAAGTTACTAAGAATTGAATCCCAGATTTTCTCTACTCTCTTCGCAACAAAAAAAATATATATATATAGCTCTAAAAATACAATTAAAAGAAAAATCTTCAATATTCTCTTTCACAAAAATATAAATTTATTTTTTTACGATCAATTTTTTTTAGAGTTGATGATAAGAGTATTTTAGTATCAATCTACACATTAATCAAGACTAAATTTTTCTTCAAATGATCTTAAAGGCACACCCATAAACGATTTTGGAATACTAGCCGACGATAGTGAGATCAAGCCATGTTTCTAATTAAGCATGTTTCTCTCTACATGATGGTTTCTAATTAAGCATTAACAATAATATTCACACACTAAGACTATAGATATTTTGATTTTTCAGTTTTCCTAGCCATGATAATGGTTTACTATATATGTGTAGGGAAGTGAATGAGGAGTGTGTAATGTATACGAGGGATCGAGTCCTCAAGAAACATAGTGTAATAGCAAAAAATTTGAGATTTGCACAGCAGGTCTCGAATTCGAGTCAGGGCGTGCATCTCTTGTAAGAGCCTGGGATAACTGGAATTTTACTCGCTCACTTGAACCCATAAAATACGTTTTTTAGAGAGTGAGGTTTTCTCTAAAAAAAAAAAAAGATGCATACGAGAGGGAGGTGACAGATAAACTATTCACAGCTCTCTCTTTAGGGTTAGGGCTTGAAGGCCATGCATTGAAAGAAGGTGCCGGTGGTGAAGAAATCGAATACACATGCTCAAAATAAATTACCATTCTTGTGCCTAATGAGGTCCCTGGATTGCAGATCTTCAAGGACGGGAATTGGTTTGCAGCTAAGCACTTTCCTAATGCCTTGATCATTTACATTGGTGATCAAATTGAGGTCATTTTCTTGGTCCTTAATTTATCTATTTTTTCACTCAGTTTTCTCTCAATTTTTCTTTCATTACATTTTGCCCTTTTTACTTGTTTAGTTTTATGGGACAATTTGACATTTTTTATATAATTTTTTTTTTCTTTTACAGTTCAGATATTTATAAATCAAATAAGATTCAATTTTGAACGCATCATGAGGATATAAATACTAGCTCAACTATAGGTTCATTGACAATATTAGATCAGCAATTTGCCAACTAATCAATATTAATTTAGCCAATTTATTGGATTTTATTTTAAACCTTAATTTAATGAAATAATAAACAAATTAAAAGTGTTGAAAGTAGTTT
>Ga0325410_1003997_pt1 | contig 16582 bp, 13 predicted proteins | sample PopdelMetagenome_16_FD_206182 | JGI IMG/M metagenome (GOLD analysis project Ga0325410, IMG submission 206182) | Populus deltoides microbial communities from Bellville, Georgia, United States - Xylem-PdIQD-R3 | ecosystem: Host-associated > Plants > Phyllosphere > Stem > Wood/Secondary xylem...
TAAAAAAATAATATAAAATTATAAGAATTGTTTTAATTTAAAGCAAAGAAAGCTTTTTAATAATTCTTAAAAACATTTTTTACACGCAAAACAAACCGAAAACGTACCCCGGTAAATAGTAATACTGAAAAGGTAAAACTTAAAAGCCACGCGTGTCAGGATATCTTGTAGGTACGGATTACGGAAGATAACGATTAATAAATCATAACAATACAAAATCAGGGCTTTTTACCATGATTGGTTATTGTTTAACAGCAAGATATTGATTTAGATGGGAGAAATGAGGATTTAGCTCAGGCCTTCCATTCTATTTATTTTTATTTTATTGGTTTTATTAACACGGTGGTATATTTATATATTGATTAATTTTAATATTTAAATATAAAAATCACAACATGATCTATTTGTGTAATCTTAAATTTCAATCATTCTATATATATTTTTGTTTTTACAGTGAATGATGGTTTTTAAAAATATTTTTTAATTGAAAAATATATTAAAATAACTACTTTTTAGATTTTTTAAATATTTTTAACAATGTATTAAAATACAGAAAAATACTAAGAAAAATATAAATTTAATGTTTTTAAATAAAACACGCTATTAAAAAACATTGAAAAATAGAAGATATCACACTTGCAAACACTAAACTATGTATATTAACTTAAAAATCAAAAGGGATTCTACAAACTTCAACATTAATAAGAATAATTAGTAAGTAGTTACTCCAGTTTAGCCATTGTAATTGGTTTCAAGTATAATTAATAAAATTAATTTACAAAAATTAACTCCAGAGCGTTACTCTAATAGGAATAGAAGTGCAGTGAAGTCTTTTCAATCAAAATTAACCTTGCAGTACATCCGTTACATCCCTTTCAGTTCACTCTGCGTGTTTGTTCCATCCACCTCAAATCATCTCTAGTAGAAATGAAGATTGTTAATTATTAGTAATTTAATTTACTTGTCATTTACTTAAGGAGGTAACCCCTTCACCTCTCCATTAATCACACCCTCAACTCTCACCTGTCTCCCTTACAAGCTACAAACGATCCTCCTCACTCCCCTCACTTGCTCCCTACTCTCTCTGCTCTTGCAGATCCTCAACAATGGCACTAGCAAAACCCATTTTTCTATTTCCATACATGACAACTTTCTTCTTAATATCTCTTCATTTCTCTCTTCTCCAAGCTTCTTCCAACCCAGATTCAGAACCTCTTCTGCAATTCAAAACCTTGTCAGACACAGATAACAAGCTCCAAGACTGGAACTCCAGCACCAACCCATGTACCTGGACGGGCATTGCTTGTCTCAACGACCGAGTCTCTCGTCTTGTCCTCGAAAACCTTAACCTTCAAGGCAGCTCTTTGCAGCCCTTAACCTCTCTCACTCAGCTTCGAGTCTTAAGCCTCAAAAGAAACAATCTTTCAGGTCCCATACCTCAAAACATCTCTAACCTCAGTGCGTTAAAGCTTCTCTTTTTATCTCACAATCACTTCTCTGGTACCTTCCCTGTTTCTGTCCCCTCTCTTTCTAGACTTTACCGTTTGGATCTGTCTCACAACAACTTCTCCGGTAACCTTCCGGTGATTGTCAACCGTTTGACTCATCTGTTGACTTTAAGGCTTGAAGAGAATCAGTTTACTGGGTCCATTTCTAGCTTGAATTTACCAAGCTTGCAAGACTTTAACGTTTCTAATAACCGGGTATCCGGTGAAATACCCAAATCTTTATCGGGTTTCCCTGAATCCGCTTTCGCTCAAAACCTCCCTGCTGGTCTCTGTGGATCCCCGTTACAGGCTTGTAAAAGTTTAGCTTCCGACCCGACAAGACCCGGATCCGATGGGGCTATAGCGTCTCCATTGTTGCCTGGAACTAACCCAACAAGCATAGTTTCTTCAACACCAAGCTCAGTAGTAGCACCAAACAAACCAACAAACACTAACCACAAAATCAGCAAAACATCAACCAAAATAAGCCCATTAGCCCTAATAGCCATTATATTAGGGGATATTTTAATTCTTGCCGTGGTTTCTCTCCTTCTCTACTGTTACTTCTGGCGCAACTACGCAGCCAAAATGCGAAATGGGAAGGGCTCAAAGCTGTTAGAAACTGAGAAGATTGTTTACTCTTCGAGCCCTTACCCGAACCAGCCGGGCTTTGAGAGGGGAAGGATGGTGTTCTTTGAAGGGGTGGAAAGGTTTGAGCTTGAAGATTTACTTAGAGCTTCAGCAGAGATGTTAGGGAAAGGCGGGTTTGGAACCGCATACAAAGCAGTGCTTGATGATGGGAATGTGGTGGCAGTGAAAAGGCTCAAGGATGCTAATGTCGGAGGGAAAAGAGAGTTAGAGCAACATATGGAGGTTTTAGGGAGATTAAGACATCCTAATTTGGTTAGTTTTAAGTCTTATTACTTCGCTAGAGAAGAGAAGTTGTTGGTCTATGATTACATGCCAAATGGGAGCTTGTTTTGGCTACTTCATGGTACGTTGCATTACGTTTTTGCTCAATTTTCTCTCTGTTTCCATTACAATATTGTTTCGGTTTCTCTGTTTCCCTTCTTTAGCTGCAATTGTTCTTTTATTGTTTAGATTCTTTTGATGATCGTTCTTGATTGTTTGGGGCTCTAGGAACTGCTTTAGATTGTGGACCATGAAAAATTTATAAATTATTTTGGGATCATGCCCTAGTGGGAAGGGAGAGTGCAGCCGGAGGAGTACAACACGCGGGGGTAGGTTTTAGTAGGTATAGGTTGGTTTTTAGCGGGCCCCTCTGAATTTTTCCGCTTTTTTTTTTTTTTATGGAATTGGACATTTGGCTGATAGTATGGGGCCTGGATTCCATATGCTGTTGTGCTTGTGCTACCACTGCATTGGAAGCAGACCTTAGTCGAGTAGTTTTGATGAATTCTTTCTTTCTAGGTAGTAAATCCAATGGTTGCAAGGCTGGCTCTCGCCCCTGAATAGTAATGTGTATTTGGGGTGGGGTCCATGCATAGTTACTGTCATTGTCATGATTCATGACGGACAAGGGAGCAGTTATAAATGTTTGACAGAAAAGTTCAGCTTATGAGCTTAATCGTGATTTGGGATATAGCAGGAGTGGACAACACTACAGATAATTGTGTTTTCTCGACAATCCTTTTCCTTTTGGTCTGTTTCCTTTTCCAGCGAATGAAAGACCAAAAATTAACCTCATTAGCCAAGCTATACTATTGTGTTTTAGGGTGACTCAAGAATCTAGTGTGTGAGTATAGAGGTTAACGGGGCAATGATTTCTCTTATTTTAGGCTCTTTAATCACATCATAACCATGAACTAATGTCACTATTGGGTCGGTGGCTTAGATCAAGCCAATTTTAAGATACTCTTCGACCCAAATTGTTCGGGACTTTTATCTCAAACATCTGATGGTGACATTACATGAGGGAGACACCCCTGATACACAACCCAACTCTTCTTGTTCAGTGTAAAATTATTAAATTTGTGGGAAAATATGCCTAATTATGTATCCCGACAGGTAACAGAGGACCAGGAAGAACCCCACTGGACTGGACCACTAGGCTAAAAATAGCAGCTGGAGCAGCCCGTGGGTTAGCATTTATGCACAACTCATGCAAAGCTCTTAAACTCGTCCATGGTAACATCAAATCCACAAACATCCTTTTAGACAAGGCAGGCAATGCCCGTGTCTCAGATTTTGGGCTCACGCTCTTTGCATCTTCTACTAATTCTGCCCCAAGATCCAATGGCTACCGCGCTCCCGAAGCAACATCTGACGGTCGAAAACAGACCCAAAAATCTGACGTGTACTCCTTTGGGGTTTTGCTATTGGAGATTTTAACAGGGAAATGCCCTTCTATAGTGGATTGTGGTGCTGGGCCTGGAAATGGGTATGGTGGGCCTGTGGACTTGCCAAGGTGGGTCCAATCTGTGGTGAGGGAGGAGTGGACGGCTGAGGTGTTTGATTTGGAGCTGATGAGGTATAAGGATATTGAGGAGGAGATGGTGGGCCTACTTCAAATTGCATTGGCTTGTACAACTCCATCTCCTGATCATCGGCCTAGGATGGGCCACGTGGTTAGGATGATTGAGGAGATACGCGGGGTCGAAATGTCTCCATGTCACGACACCTTTGACTCTGTCTCTGATTCTCCTTGCTTGTCCGAAGACACTAGTGGAGCTGGCCAGTGATTGAACAATTTGTCGCAGAAGGAGAAGGGCAGTTTATTCAGTTATAAACTAAGAGTACTGGGATTTGATGTAAATCATGGTGGGTTTAATTTTCCTGCATTATTGAGTTTTGCCATGTTATTTTTTTTGTTAGATTCAATGAATTGGAGGATATGTTTCTCTTTTGGCCGTTTATGCTAAAAGATCGGCAAAGAGTTGATGAAATTTGTTCTACCAATGATGTTCTCGTAATCATGAAATTGATCACTTAGACAGGGATGGCCAATCCCCCTACATTTCTTTAATCACTAGTGGCCTCTTATCTTGAGGCGATTGCCATGTTCATCTGCATAAAATATTCATGAATGGGAGTATTTAATTGTTATATCCTGGACAAAGAATCCTTTTTCTTCTTCTTTGGGCCATGGAATCTTAATTTTTAATCATTGTGGAATGTGCACTTCAATTTAATCATTCTTTTCTGCTAATGGTATGAGGGCTTGGTTTGAAAACTGCATTTCAGACCTGAAGGTAAACCTACAAGATCGAATGGAATCAATTGGTAGTAGAAGTATGGGGCAGACATTATGTGGTTGCATCTAGGACTCTAAATTTCTAGAGCTGGATTTTGCAAAGCAGCGAGATAAAAATATTGATTGTCAGGGCTTTTTAAATGCCCTTTGCCCCCCGTCATCATGAATAAAATTGGGTTGCCAGCCATTTTGGCCCCCAAGGGCCTATACACAACTGTTTATGTTACAGTCAACATGCCCTCTTGAACATGTGATGAAATCTTGGAGATGGTAGTCATTTTCATGTTAATTTTTCCAAAAATCAATGAATGCATTTGTTGTGAAAGCATGAAGAGAAAAGAGCAGCAGCAGCTGGGGAATGCTCTGAGTACCCAGGCTTCGGTAAACTTAACCAGTAATCATCAATTGGACTGTGATTTAATTAGAAACATTCAAAAAACAAATTAGCAGATGATTATGAATTTCTGATAGATTTTTACTGTCCTTTTTTACTGCGCGAACCATGACGACAGGTTTTGCTTTCACCATTGCTGCTATATGGTATCAACAATGTTCATCAAAAGAACAATGAATTAGTAACAAAATCAGAGCAACAGAAATAAAATTAGTGCTTCTATTAATTAGGATTAATATTATTGAAGCGGAGCACATGTAAATACATGCAAGGGAAAAACCTAAAAATTTCCATGTTTTATATCTTGTAACATGAAGGAATAAAGAATCATAGAGCTGTAAACTCCAATCTCTTCGAGAGGGAATATGCAACATTTATACAAATGAATAAAGAATGAAACTATTCTGTAAACCTATGAGTTGAAATGCATGATTTTGGGAGCAAACCTCAATAGCCTATCTAGAGCATTAGGCCAGAATTTCCTTGCAAACAAGAAACAAGTGTTGGTGTGATTCCCATTATACACACATTTGCTGCCACTTCTCATCCTCTCCAAAAACTCAATGGTCACCTCTGTCCTTAAAAACTTAGCAGGATGAGGCCCACCTCTGGACCAGTCAACCCAAGTCAAAGTCCTATTTGAATTCCTCTTCGAATGCTTCATAGTCACAAATGTTGGTAAGTAATGCTCATCAGCGTAACATTGTCCCGTGCAGTATTTTTGGAATAGGGGGAAATATTTTCGGTCCGAGACAATTTCAATGGCAAGGTCTCGATCTATTTCGAACCACTGTGAGCCTTTCCTCCATTGGTCGATTTTGATACCAGGTCTCATCTGTGGACTATATCGGCCATTACCTACTGGACCTTCTAAGACATAGGACTCCACATGACTTTTGGTTGAGTTCATTAGGTAAGTGTAGACAGTGGAGAAGTTAAATAGTGGAATGCATGATTCCGAGAGGAGAACAAAACGTTGGTTAGCAATGTCAAGGAGTGCATTGGCTAATAGTCGTCTTTCAGCTTCAATCATGTTTGCATTTCCCCATTGAACAACCTGCATCATGGCACGTAAGCAGGAAATTGAGCAACCATAATTAACAAAAAAGAACCGTAGAAACTGTGCTATAGAATGTCAAGAAAAAGCAGTCTAATAATTCACGCAGACAACTAGATCTTTCTTTTACGCTGTTTTTCTGTTGATTAGATCTTTTAGACCTTCATTAATTTTCTTATGTCAAGACCTTCATGAATCCCATGGACAACAAACAACATGTCTCTGAACAAATTCCATTTCAACTTAAAATGGCTAGGAAGGGGTCATCGATCGTATATAGAACCTTAATGTACATGCTGTGCGCGCGTGCTTATTTAGTACTGTGCTAAATTTGACATGTAAACGAGTACATATTTGTGGCGGTAGAGATTTTGTTTAGAGAGGAGCGGTGGTTGAGATTGGCATGACCTCCTTTTTTTTTTAGCTAAATGGCAATTTCTCATACACCTGCATTGAGTGGAGAAATGGATCTCTACTGTGTGATACAAAAGGCATTCATTTTTTCTCTTCTAGGAAACAACCTAGGTACTAGTTTCTCACGCGCGTATGGCTATATATATATATAATCCTTTTCTTTTTTGATAGAAATCAAAAGGGCTTTAATCAATCAAGTATTGCTATTAAGAAAAAAAAAATATCAATCATTAATTAATAATTTGTGCAATAGATGTAGGGCATGGATGCTAAGGATCAAAACAATAGGATAAGAAATGCTAAATTCACATGATTAAGCCACACGAAATTATGCGATAAATTAACTAACCTTGCTGGGAATTCTTCTGCCATGAAACACAGGACTTTCGGGCTCTGATTCATTGTAAGATGGACTTGAATGCACATAAATTGAGTACAACCCATCATGCCCCTTGAAGAATTTCTCCCACAGTGGAGCCATCAAAACTGGCCCCTTTGTCAAAAACATAAAAGCAACCTTCGGAACTCTATCAAATGGAAACTCACGTATGTTTGGAGTCACGGAAGCTCTCCACAGCAATTCCTTTTCATCCATATCATGCTTAACATCAGGCACCTTCAGATATTCTTTCAAGCCTACGCGAGGAGGCAGCTTGAATGTTGGCGATGCTGTTGTGGTAGTGGTAGAAAAAGAGAAATGACTGACTTGTAGATTGAATGATATGTTGTTGAGATAGGAACTAAGAATGACTCCGGTGGCAAGACCACAGCCAAATAAAAAGAAGAGAGAAAGGACATTGATGAGTTGCAACTGGGCATTGAACAGCTTTGTAAATGTAGTGACCAGATTCTGGTTTTGAGTTTGACCCTTCATGGTAATTGGTTGCTTTAATTTGATATGTGAAAGGAAAGAGTTCAATAACTCGAAAGAACTAAAGTAGGGGTAGTGGTAGTCTTGCTTGCGAAGGCTTCAGGATTATTCTTTTATTGATCCAATAAGCAGTTCTTTCCTTCGAGCACAAGAGAAGTCAGTTGGAAAAAATGATGATATCTTAAGAATAAATGATAGTACTGTCAAGCAAACGTTTGTTGTAAGCAGTGCTAGAAGGGATTGATGACCACCAAACACACAGATAGATGTGAGTTGTTTGTTAGAAGTTTGTGTAAATTAAAAGCTAATAAAAAGAAATTAATACGAGACGCTAACTATTACATATATATATATATATATGCATGCAAAGATAGATGGGGAACTTCTTAAAGCAAAGGCGATCAAGCATATTTAATGGAGAATTTCAAGAAAGAAATCACAATTTTGATGACTTTTGAGAGAGGGAGAGAGAAGGAGAGACGGGAAATCTCTAGAGAGTGGTGTGGAAATCAGAAGATGAGATGCCGTTGGCTTAAATTTGTGGTGCGACCCCAAATGACGGTGGCTTTCTGGTTCATTGTTTTAAAATCACGGCTTCTTTTTTTTTTCTTTTAATAATGAAAATTACGACTTTTTCTCTCTTTCAACAGTGAATCCATCGTGTTCAAACATTAAGAAAAGAAACCACGTGGAATAATTCAGAAGCAAGCTGTTTTTGTCTCCACAAGATACAGCTAGTTTTTTTTTTTTTTCTAAGCTCATTTATAGAAAATCTCATGCCTTGAATAAGTTGATTTTATTCATTCAATTATTTATTTATTTATTTATTTAAAATATATAATATATAGAATTAGCATTATACCTTCTCTCTTCTATTTTTTTTCCTTTTTTTCTTCGAAATGAATAAGTTGGCCGGGGCAATTAAAGTAACATGTGTGCTAGGTAGTTACCAACTCTGACCTTGTCTGAATTTGGAAAGCTAAAGGCCCTTTTGACTTTGAGGAATAATTTTAGCAGCACAGCGTTGGCAACTAAGAATGAGAGGCCGCCGGCCCGCCAGTTAATACATTTTTGCATAGAAGGAAGGTTCTTCACAAGTCGGCTCAACATACGCGTCTTGTGAGTTGTTGGTAATCAGTGAAGGGCTGCCATGGGAGAGTTGGCCACCCTACAGGGACCAGACCAAGAGAATTAACTTTATTATTCATGCAATTGACTAAGAAATCATTGCCAGCGTTGCATGCTGACCGTTCAAGAAAGAATATTAAACCCTAAATCACTCCTAACATCATGGAGTGACCACCGGAATGCATCAGCACAGCGCGGCTGGTTTAAGAAATCACGTGTTCCTCCATTTAATAGTTCTTGTAGGAAGATTCTTGAGAAGAAAAAGGGAAGGAAAACAAAGAAAAATAATAGCCCTTATGTCTAATTTAATTGGAACAGAGATTTTATATTGTCCATGACGGGGTGAATATCCTCACCGCCCATCACCATCTTTCTTAGAATTATCACTATCATTAATAGTTACCTACAACGAAACTCCCCTTTTATTGCATATTAATGATTTTGATTTCTTTGAGAATGGAAATAACTAGAATAAGTTCAGACACAAATAACTAGCTAGGTAAATTAGTTTCTTACTTGTCCCATTTGAATTCTTAATGAAATTCGCTATCACCTTATAATTATATCAAAAAATTTTATTTTACATTGTAGTAGTGGTTGTTTTTTATTTATAAATATATTAAAATAATTTATTTTTTTATTTTTTAAAATTTATTTTTAACATCATCATATCAAAATAATTCAAAAACATTAACAAAATTAATTTAAAATAATAAAAAATCAAATTTCATGAAAACACTACGGCAAAAACAAAACAAAGTCACTCTTACAAGTTTAAACCATATTTTATTAATGGGAATGGGCCAAAAAATCAAGCCTTAATATTCACTTAAGCCTCGAACAGCCATGGTAGCCCATTTCAGCTGGCCCAAAAGCTTTCATTGAAATAGCCGGCGAGTAACTTGCGAGTTGAGAAATGGGCAGCCTACCAATGTCATTCAGCTGAAGTGATCTTCTGAAATCTGAACTTCAAATCCAAACAAGAAGTTCTCCCCGAAAATATAAATGACGGGTCCCTCAGGATGCGAGAATCTGAAATACAACCATGGGAAAAAGAAGACGAAGAAAATCAATGTAAAAGATCAGGTTGGGTATGAGGATAATGGTAGTAACCCTCTGACCGAGGTAAACAAGGTATAACCATAGTAAAATCTGAAATACAACCATTTTTTTTGGTTCCTGTGTAATCCGAATCCTATCTATGCAACTGTAATTATCTTTGTCACTAAGGAGTCATTTTATTCGTGATTTTGTTATAATTAAAATCATCCCACTAGTTTTGCTGCTTGATCGAATTGTATTAATTGCTCTTAAAATAGCTAGACATCATGAGGTTTCTAATTAAGAGCGAAAACCAAGCAATCCTGGAGCTATCCTTAGCAAAGGGTCTAGAGTACTTGGATGAAACTTCCTTGCAAAAAGGAAGCAAACTGTGGTGATGCCACCGTTATATGTACAATTAAACCCATTCCTGATCTGATTCAAGAATGCTTCAGAGACATCCTTTCTCACAAATCTTGTAGGGTGAGATCCACCACCAGACCAATCAACCCAAGTGATGCTCCTATTTGAGTTCAGCTCAGGGGAAATTTTGGTTACTAGAGTTGGGAAGTAGTGCTCATCCATGTAACACGAAGGCCTGCAATGATCTCTAAAAACAGGATAGTATTTCACATCAGATATCATCTCGATCGCAACCTTGCGGTGAGCTTCAAACCACTGGGAACCTTTACGCCAATCAGATAATGTCACAGTTGGCCGCATTCTCTTGTTGTATCGACCACGCCCCATGTGTCTTGGGTCATCAAATGAACCTAGGAAGCTTTGGTTTGAGTTCATAAGGTAGTTGTAGATTGTGCTGAAATTGAATACTGGAATGCAAGTCTCGGAGAGCAGTACAAATCTTTCATTGGAGAAATCGAGTAGAGCATTGGCCAATAAACGTCTCTCAGCATCTATCATAGTTGCTCTCCCCCATTCAGCTGGCTGCAAGAAACACTTTAAATGCACTGGATATGCATATCAAAAAAATTAAAGCCTATAATATTCTTCTACTTCCATTGGGAGGCCAAGTTTTGCCTGTCAATACATATACGAACTGAAAGCAAGAATAAATTTATGAGTTCTGACCTTGCTTGGTATCTGACGCTGGTAGAAGACTGATGATTCAGGGTGTTGATTTGTGAATTCCGGTGACTTGTGGAGGTAGATTGAGTAGAGACCTTCGTGTCCCTTGAAGAACATTTCCCAAAGTGGGGCCAAAGGCAGACTCCCTCTGGTCAAGAACATGAATGCAACCTTTGGTGTACGATTGTAAGGGTATTCATCAATATGTGGCACCATTGAGGCTCGCCATAATAGCTCCTTGTCATTCATGGAATGACACAGTTCCTTTGGAGTTACCCAGTCTCTCAAGCTTGTGATTGGAAATTGCGATGGTTGCAAGGAGGGAGGAGATAAAAAAGAGTTGCAAAGAAAATATGGACATGGAGACCCAGATGATAGAGGGGTAAAAGTAGCCAACTGATAGTAAGAATAATCTTCGGATAACAGATATTTCTTGACATTATTATTTATGAACATTGCAAGAATCACAACAAATGACACCATTGACAAACATAAAACTACAGTGGTTGTAGCTTGAAGACTGCCTTCTCTAACTTCTTTTCTAAAACGTATGGACAGGTCTTTTAGAAACACAGTGATCTTACACTGCTTCATTTCCCTCCCTACCTCCCTGTCTCTAGCTTAAAGCTTGTAGCGCCTAGAAAATGGTTTGATTTTCTTTTATTCAAATCAGCGATGTTTTTAAACCTTTAAACCAAGACAGCGTGATCGGAGAATTTGGGAAGGCCCGAGACGTTAAAAAAAGAGCAAGGTAAATGTTGCTTGAGCACATGGGAAATGCCAGAACTGGGAGGATTAGAAGCGTGAATTTCAAGACATACCTGATTTTCTGAGAAATGAAGGAAAAGTTGGGATTGATTTACTGCTATTGGCTGTGGGGTGTTACTGATTGAAAGGTATGGATGTTGCGGCTCTGGATCCATCACACACTCCCATGCGTGAATAAAGCAGGGAGAGGATCAAGAATATCATGTGTTGGCCAGTGAAATCAGTGAAGGCCGAAGCATTTACCATGCTAGAGGTTTGTTCAATGTGAAATTTGGAATAAATTATTAGGAGAGAGAGGGAGAAAAAAAGAGAAGCTTAGCACATGACATATTAGGCAAAACTAAGAAAAAACAAAGAAGATTAGAAGAGGGGTGAAAACCAGAGAGCAAAGGAAAGATTTTAAAACTATGCTTCTGGATAAAGAAAACGATATAAATTTATTCTATATACCTGTGTTTCCATGTTCTCTGATGGAATTTTATTCATACAATATCAACATGTAGAATCTCTAATTGAATATATTGATGAATTTCTAAATGAAAGTAAATAAATTATTATCGGGGAAGAGAGAGCTCCTCAAACCGGCACTGCTGAGATTGAGTGATCATAGTTTGACGCGTCCAAAAACACCATTTAGGTCCAAACCCTAGCACAACAGCTCAACACAATTAACTCAGATACAAAATAGCAAGATGTTTCATAATCATCAAAACATATTAAATCAATAGACGTATCTGAGAGAGTTGGTTCAATAATCGTGCCATTCTATTCAGTGGAAGATTATCTCACTGTGGGGGGTTCAAGATCAAGAGTACTAGTTTCATTTCATACGACATGGCAACACTTCAACATCATTCATCACAAGTAGCGACATGGTAGCACTTGAATACAATCTGAATGTCCATGACTGTGGTAACACTAAGACTAAGAGAGATATCCACTCATCAAGATCACATAAAAAAAATTTACTTGGAATTTCACATTACGTTTATATAGAGCTGGGGCAATATGTAGTGCATGTTATCCTTAGTATATGGATGCCGAAATCCTTCTCAATTAAGGAGATACTCAGATTGGTTAAACCACATGTTTAAAGCTTTGTAAAGCCAAGTACTTCTGTTGCCGAGAAATTGAACATCATAGCCATCCTTATCAATATCAACAAGTGACTTCGTAGAAGCACCTTGTATCATAAATCGGCCTTTCTTTATAAGGTCAGCACTAGAGTGATATTTCATAGTTTATTTCTCTAATCAGTCCCGCTACCGAGTATGCATCTACATTGCAAGCAATCTTTTATTTCTCAGATTACAAGAGTGATAGTTCATAGTATAAGGTCCACATAGTTGAATGACTACGGAGAATTTCAAGGGAAGGAGTCCGACCTAAGAGATGTAGTGGGCGAATGTGCCAGACACAGCAGCTCTCCTCACTTGGGCTCAATTTTACCCACCTTCTCAGCAAATGCAATCAAACTGCAATTGAAAGTGTCTACAGAGAAGGCCTGCACACTCTCCGAGGAATAGTTGGAATTTAGCAAATTTCACTAATTTCTAATTGTTATCCTATACAGCATTGCTGTTTCCAAATTTTAAAAGACACAAGGAATTGCTAAAATTCCATAACAGTATGAATCTCACACACAAAAAAGGTAAATAACTTGAGCAGGTGAGTAGAGATACAGCCAGTTTCATGTGGATTATCAGAAGCTCAGGGCAAAAAATATACTGAGGTAATCATGAGTTCAAAAAAACATCTGTTATCAAATGCACCTGCTTGAAAATTTAAAGATAGAGATCTAACCCTTCGCTTCCATGGACATACAGATACTATACATACGATTGCTGCTACAAGATTATGTGGATATTCTCTATAGTCAAGGTCACAAACCATAAAATAGATATATCAATCCAACCCCGCCCCTCCTTTTTCCCAATATGCACTCATCTTATCGCCAGAGGTTATATCCTGTCCAAAACATACAAGCTCCGTATGTCTATTATCCCCTACAGTCCATAATAAGCCTTTTAGTGTAACTGAGAATCGTTAACTTCTTTCTTTATTTTAAATTTGCCTGAGTCCTTTATGAGTATGAAAAGAAAGCGTAGGGACTATTGGCCTATGACTGAATACACAGAGAAACTAGAACCATCCTGTACAACCATTCATACATGCATTGAAAGGGGAAAAAAATTGTAACATAAAGGTGGAAGAAATTACCTTCGGCAACTTATTTTGTTGATTCAAATGATCCACATGAAGTCTCACATTTGATGCAGCATGATACCAAAGACTGCGATCAACCCCCGAATATACATCGGCAACTATGTCGAATAATGTCTTAGCTCCATTTTCTATAGCTTCCAAGATGGATAATTCTCTACTTCTACGGTTCCTGTAGAATAAAAGAAAAAAGAATGCAATTTAGTATTATGCAACTCTTCATAATCATTATTGTTTAGCGAGCTACAATATTGAGTTGGGTAACTAGTAAGAGTATTGGTCAATTCATACAGCTTGGTGAACCATAATTGAACAGCATGTGCACCTTACATGAAATTGCAAGTCTAAACTAGATAAAAGTATTGTTTCCTAGCTCAAAATAGTCCATCCTGAGATCTTACTAATGTACAGAAAAAAGAAAAATTCCTAATTTGAACTCGTAAAGATAAGTCTCTATCGTCCTGCAATAGCCAAATCTCATATAAAAAGTTTAACGAAAAGCACAATAATACAGTGTGGCGGCTAAAGAAAGGAAAATGATTTATTCATACTTTAGATATCCGCAAAGCATGTGCTTTGGCCACAAATTAACTCTTCCATGCATTGGGATCAACACATGTGGGGCAAGCTCAATAAATTTGTAAGTCGATCGGAAGTAATCCTGCATAAACAACAAAACTCTTCACTAAGATGTTTAAATTATAGATTCTATGTATATAAAAACTTGGACAGAGGCAAGTTATTTGAACATTTTTATTATATTACATTCCATCTTTCCATTACAGTTTGACTGATTTAGCAACCTCATGAACTGCATACCACAAAATCTAAAAATATCAACTAACCAAACTTTCTATTAGAAGGCCTTAGTGGGACTCTAAGGTTTCTGTAAATTCTGTTCCAGCCCCACTCTTGCCCTGGATCAGTTAAATCTCTCTGGAAAACAAATCTCTGATCTTCTCAAGTACTAGTCCACCCGTATCCATTTCAGAACAACCATTAATTTTCAAATTCAAAGGCTATTCTATATCACATATTCTTTAGTCAAACACCATTGTAATACAAAAGAACATATCAATACAACAATGAAACAAAAAACAGGATTAGATTGATGGAACAAGCAAATTTAACTCCTGTTAGCAGTGCAAATATTGAAGCACGGGATTAATAACGTAGTAGTATCATTGTGGCTTATTATCTACTTACGGCCATATTTCCACCAGAAGCAATGTCCAGGAGGGCACTTCCTTGGCTGCAACAAACCCACAAATACATTAGGAACGCAGATCCTAGAGAGCAATATGAAATAATTAGAACAAAAACTACATAAATGCTAGGTTCTTCTGTGCGGGTATGTGCAATGGCAGAAGGTGAGTAAAATTTTTGGGAGGCTAAGTTAAATATAATACGACTTTAAAGGAAAAAATTCAGAGGGGCCAAATTAGAATATCACAAGGATCAATATGAAAAATATGCAAAACTGCTGGGAGCATGATGAATTTTTGAAAATTTTGAGGGGGCGTAGGCGAGCCTGTTCAAGAACAGCTTATGTGCGGCTGTTGCACCTGGGTGTGCAGGGGGCGGGGGATTTGCTCCAGAGATTTTATATGCAACTGAATACTGGAACTGAGTGCTTTGTTCATCAGGAAAAAAAAAATTAGAATACCACATCGGGGGAACTTGAAAGAGGGAAAGAAATTCCCATTTAAAAGATTGAAATCCTTTCAAGTCTCAATTACAGCTTCATAGTAAATTTGAAACGACTGTTTGGCTATCCTAACTGGGAGTTCTTTTTTATTCATCATATGAACCAATGATCACATTCCATGTCTTCACTCGCAAACATGTGCAAACGGTCACTAATGTAGAGGAGAAAATACAGACAACATGATTATATAAAATTTATCCATAGCCTTCATTTTCTTTCCAATTACACAAAAATGCAATGCATAAATATTCAAATGTCAAGGGCAGTTTCTTTTTGGCTCCACCTAATAATGATTTCCTTTTTTTATTGACATATGATTTGAAATCATGGAATGATAAGCCCTTCGCAATTCCATCATAGCATCATTTCCTTATTTATAAATCACATGGTTAAGACTGCCCTCAAGATGATAATGCGGTCCCATCAAGAATCTATTTTTAATGAATAAGTGCAGTCTTCTAAGAATCTTACCCCACACAATGATCACCTACAATCAACGAGTGAGTTTCGACATGAAGCAGTGCCAAATGCCCATCTGTATGTCCCTGTTTGAAGAAAACTCTATATTTCAGATAATAATTAAAAAGTAGGCCTTCTTTCATGGGTTGGGCGAATAAGTAGCTACCAACATGCACGAAATATGAAGAACACAGATTTTGATGAAACTTGGTTTATCATCTCACAACTACAAATTCTGAACAAATCATATAGAAAGAACTACCGGAGCAAAAATGATATTCAATCTCTGACCACCAATGCAAATGTCTTCTCCTCCAGAAACTGAGATGTGACCAAGCGACCAGTCATCTGCAAAATATATGGTGTCTATTAAACTTCCATGAAGTGAATGAGATTGAAAATAATGATTATTAACCCAGGAGCAGTTGATTCATGGACATTATATTACTATATAAAATTGGATCTTATGATACAAAGAAAAAGAACATTTTTTTACAGATGTCATATATTTAAACACTACATAACAAAATGATACTATCACAATGCCGTAGTAATTATAACCTTTCCTAATGCGGCACGTTGTGTTCTCATGTGCTAATAAAGTTGCATTAGGATTGCATTTTTGGATCACAGAAAGGCCTGAAACAAACCACGAGACAGCAAATCAGAACCAAAGTAGAAAAGGTGATATTTAAGAGTTCAGGCGAAGTGTAAGTTATGATCCTAAAGTGC
>Ga0325410_1004000_pt1 | contig 16581 bp, 12 predicted proteins | sample PopdelMetagenome_16_FD_206182 | JGI IMG/M metagenome (GOLD analysis project Ga0325410, IMG submission 206182) | Populus deltoides microbial communities from Bellville, Georgia, United States - Xylem-PdIQD-R3 | ecosystem: Host-associated > Plants > Phyllosphere > Stem > Wood/Secondary xylem...
GGTTTTCGTTTGGGCTTCAGGGCTGCACTTGCACAGAGAGGGAAAGGGCGGAGGGTGGTCCCTGCGGTGCGCGGATAAGGAGGTGAGGTGTGCAGCCATGCAGGCCCAGCCAGCGAATGAGGCGACTATGTCTGGTGCCATTCTGAACAGGACCCTGACGTACAAAATGGTCCCCTCTTATCAAGGCTTGTGCTAAAATGGTCCCCCCCTATCAAGGGTAGCCTGGCTACAATTTACTTGGGTTGGATTCGATTGTATTTTTTACTCTCTTTTTTTCATTCAATTATTGAGCCTGCAACTGCAAGGCCAGTTGTCCAGTTTTTGGTTGGAGGTACTAGGAACTAGGAAGGCAACAAGGGACAATATTTTTATTACGTTCTAAAAACTTTAAATCCAGTTCTAGTTCTTTTAATATATATATATATATAAACAAGATTGGTGTTAACTAGGGGTGTTCACGGTTCAGTTCGGTTCGGTTTTTATCAAAAAAAGTAACCAAACCGAATTTTTTTTTAAAAAAACTGAAACCGAATCGAAACCGGTTCAAACCGACCGGTTTCGGTTTGGTTCGGTTCGGTTTTTTAGAGAAAAAACCGGTTCAAACCGGTTTGGCTCGGTTTTTTTGGTTTGGCTCGGTTTGGCTCGGTTTTTTCTGGTTTGGCTCGGTTTTTTCGGTTTGGCTCGGTTTTTTTCCGGTTTTTTCGGTTCGGTTTTTCCGGTTTCAGGCTTAAAAAACCGAAACCGAACCGAACCGGTCTGTTTTTTCAAAATTTTAATCGATTTTTTTTTACGGTTCTGTTTTTTTGGTTATTTTTTTTCCGGTTTTCTTGGTTTAATCAGTTTTTCGGTTTTTTTGAACATCCCTACTGTTAATTCTACATTTTATGACATCACCAATCACAAGATATTTTTAGTTTTAGTTTTAGTTTTTTTTTTGTTCCAGCATAAATGTCATGTCATAAGATTTAAGTAGATTGATTGTAAGAAGTGTGTGTGTATATATATAAAAAAGCTAAAAGAGAAAGGAAAAACACTATAAATTGTGAATAAAAACATTGTTCTCGTTTTTCTTTTCTCATGGAAAAAACTTAAAATTAGTTATTAAAGGTAGTGAGGTATTTTCATAACTCACTAGTCCTTACCAAACTAATAAGTAATAAATAATTCTTTTTTCATTTTAAAAATATTTTGAAATAATTAAAATACACTTAAAAACAAAAAATTTAGTACCAGTATCAAATGACTTTTTTGTATTTTTACAATAATTTTTTTTGTTATTATCAGGTTAGCTAATGAATAATTTGATATTTGAATACACACATATATAAATAAATACGGTGAAATAATCAAAATACCTTAGAAAGCAAAAGGCTGGCATCAAAGGTTTTTTTTTTATATCACACCATCTAATGGGCAATTTGATATTTGAATAAATATAATACCAAAATAAAAAGTGGCTAGCGCGTGCAACTCGGACGCTAATATGTCTAAGGCAATGTATGTGGCGCTTCCCGGTAGCCAAAATCCCCATTTCTATCATGTTGCTGGAAGCATTGTAGTGTCCTCTATTTTTTTAGGCAGCACGTGTGGTTTGTGGTAACACAGTTTATCATCAACGATACTTTTTCCCCCCTATTTTCTTTCTCCCCCCCTCAAGATTCATGAGTTGACCATGCTAAATTTTAGAGTTGTCCTCTGATTTATAGGTATTGTCATTTAGATCCTTATTCTTTTAATTTTTAATTTTTAATTTTTTTTTATCTTTTTGTAAAATTTTGATTTGTTTTTTGTTTTATCATTAAATCCCAATCTAGGATATGTTATTCTTTTTCATTTGGTCTTCATTCTTTTGATTATTTTCTTGTTCCTTTTGTAAAATTGATTTTTTTCCAGTTGCACCCTTCAATCAATTTTTTTATTTCAATTTTATTTTTTTGGATCCTTTTGTTAAATTGGTTTTTATTTTCAACTTCACCCTTTAATAAAAAATAAAATTTATTTTGTATTTCAATTTTGATCCTTATTATTTTAATTGTTATTTATTATTTTGGATCATTTTGTATAATTATTTTTTTTAATTTTATCCTTTAATATTTGAACGATTCAAAATTGAGCTTTATGATTTTGTAGATAGAGTGCTTTTAGTTTAATGATTAGGGTCGCGGATTTGGAAAATTAACATGGGTTAACATAATTTTTTTTTTTACTTATTTTAGTTTCTACTTTCATCATTCAATATTGGTTGTTTTCAAATGAGCTTTGTTATTTTTTTTTTCTATCAAGTTATCCCGATCTCTTGTCCTAGGCCTTGGGTTTGATGGAATAACCTGAATTGACTCAACCCTGATTATCAGGGTTACATATTTGTCATACTAATTCAAGTTAACCTGGGACGATTTTCTTAGGTCTTTGTTTTACCAAATTTCATCATTCCACTTTTAATGGGCTGAGAATTGAGCTATATCATTTATTTCTTTTTGAAAAAAAAAATTCCAAGATTATTGTGGTCATTTTTTTTAATTTGGTCCATATGTTGGCGTTGCCTATTTTTTATCTTCTAACTAAAATAAAATAACTTATTCGACACAATCATGTCTATAACTCGAATCACTAATTTTTTCCTTTTTAAAAAAATGCATTTGTGGTATTTGAAGATCATTTTTAACATAAAAAAAAGTATAGCACCGCAGCGTAGCACAGGTACACACTTAGTATATTGTTATATCAATTTGGTATCTAAAAATAACATAACTCACTGGATTGGGAACTTCATCCATTTATTATAAAAGTCTGGCTATAGAAAAAATAAAAGTGAGAAGAAGTATGCCAAATTTGAAGTTTCGTATCTTTAGAAAGATAAAGCTAACAAATGATGTGTTTCTCATTTCTCTCTTGCCCATTAACAAACAATTGGGATCAAATATTCTTATGAGCTACTACCATAGATGCAAAGTTTCTTCCCAAGTAACTATTAGTCCCTGTAAATGACCAAATTTAAAATAACTTTCTTCTCCTTATAAAAGAAGGTTATAATAACTTCTCATCTTTGTAATACTAATTGGTTTAGTTTGCCATGGTAATATAATTCCTTTGTTATGTTAACTATTAACTATTAATCTTAATCTCTTCATTGTCTAATCATTGTATAGAGATTACAACGTCTTGTTAATGACCAAAAAATCCTATTACATCACATAATTAAAAAAAAATTAATTAAACATGTCTAGAAAATATCATATACATATATAGCCATTTCAACATCTTTTCCCTTTAAAAGAAATTGTTCACTCATCAATGCAACATGCATGAAATCATGATTCATAAAATTATAAATTCATATTACTTTCCATTATTTTTTTAAATGAATGTACAACAAAATCATTCTCCATAAAACCAAAAAAAAAAAATAGAGAGAACTAAAGACCCAAATGGATGCAAAGACTATAAACTCAATATCCTTTAGTTACACTAGGCCTCTATTGTTTTGTAAATTATAGAAAACATCTCCGGCCAATAAAAATTTTAAATCATGCTAAATGACCAAACTGTCCCCATATATATTATATCCACAAACCTATAAAAGACAAACAAACCCCTCCTCTCTCTCTGCGTATGATTTATAAACAAAAGCTCTCTATAAAATCCTACAAAATCTCAGCTCGACTGAACCTTTAAATTTACAAAATCAAAGTTTGGGTGCTTTGTAATCAATTCTTTTTGTATCTTTGTGTCTATTCACGTCATTAGTTGTAAAATTTCTCCCATGTACTATTGTTGTTCTTAACAAATTATGGTATTTTGTCATTTTTTTCTCAAATTGAGACTTTAATAATTGAGTTAGTGGTTTTAATGGTTGTTTAAGTATTGTTATTTCCTTAAAATATTGTTTGGTTTACTCGGTTAAACAAAACAAATGAATAAAATTAGGTGGAACCCGTAGTTTTATAAGTTACTAGAGAACCCGGATATCCTTAAATTACTTCTTGTTCATTCTTTGATTTTTAGAAACTCCAAGGGGTTTAGGAAAGTGAGAAAATAATCTGGATTGTTTTCTTAAAAACCTAAAACAAATATCTCAATTTAAAAATTAGAGTTATTGTTTATATAGTGAGTAATTTTGTCTTCTTTTACTGGAACATATTTAATTAGTGTTTAATTATACAAGAAACAAAATTCCCAGTATTATTTTACATCATGAAGTTACTTCATACGCTATGAACAATTGCTTCTCTGAGTATATGTCTTACATAGATCTATTATTCGTTTGCAATCAAGTTTATGATGTTGACTCGTATGAGTTTAGCATAAGGGATGACAAGGGTAATAAAATAGTTGATGATGCCTCAATAATACAAATATTGAATATGCATGAAGTCAAAAAAGAGGGAAAAAAATCCACATTTATGTTGATAATGATCTTAATACCGCTCTACTACAAATGAAAATGTCTAAGTGTTGTAAACCAAATACATGATAATATATTTTTCAGACGAAGATGGTAATAAAGTTATATTGATTGTTAGGAAATAAGATTTAGCTTAAGATAATGATGGTGTTGGTTTAGGTGTACAACTTTCACTACTAAAAAAATATGTAATCATTTGCATTGTCAAGTAATATTGTAAAAATGAAGTTTTCATGCAAACAAACACATGCCATAATTATTTTTTAACCAACTATTAAATATTTATTTGATCAATAATTTATTACTTAAGATTGCCACATTGAGCAAATAAATATTGACAAACTAAAATAAAATTATATGTCGATCTAATCTATTGTCGTTAAACTGCACAACACATAAAATAGTAAATTCTTTTTCAAAAAAGTGTAGTATAAACAATAAAAACACTTTGGAGACAACTACACCATTATTAGCAAACAGACAGCAAGATTCATTGACCATGCAATTTTTCTATAAACCAAGTTATTTTTCAAAATTAACAAACCTAAAGGCTAGAGGACCCAACAAGCACAACCCAAAAACTTAGCAACTCCAAATGCAAATAAGTAAGGTGATGTGAAGGGTTCAACAATATGAAATTAGAGAATAAAAATAAAAATGAGCAAGAATAGTAGTGTTTAGAAATTAAAAAGTAAATTAATAGCATTATTTTAACTAGAAGGAAGATACACAGTAATAAATAAATAAATAAATAAATACTAGAAGTAAATATAAGATCGCAACCTTAAAGTTTAAATTTTTCTTTGATATGTTATAACAAGTATGAATTGCAAATCATGTTGTTTTGGGATTTAAAATCCAATAAGTGATATATTAATATTTAATACCAATTAGAATTACTATTGAGTAAAATAATTATAAATCATTCCTTCCTTTCTTCCCCTGCTATCATATGCATTATTAATACATATTAAAGTTTCAAAGATAATAATAGATTTATATGTAAACAATGTTCATTCCGTAAGCCTACAATTTATCTTTATTGCATATAACTGTAATATGACAATTGAATTCTCAATTTTCTTTACTTGCCGAAACATGTAAATAACATTCTCTATATGTAAACAATGTTCATTCAGTAAGCCTACAATTTATCTATATTGCATATAACTGTAATAAGACAATTGAATTCCCAATTTCCTTTACTTGCCGAAACATGTAAATAACATTCTCTATATGTAAACAATGTTCATTCCGTAAGCCTACAATTTATCTTTATTGCATATAACTATAATAAGACAATTGAATTCCTAATTTCCTTTACTTGCCGAAACATGTAAATAACATTCTCTATGCTCTGTTCAACACAAAGCCCAAACCCCATGTCTTTGTAAATTTGTTTTTCATACCTCACCCAGTTAATAAATTTAAAATGAAATACATTACATTAATAATTAAAAATATTACTATGTAATGACAACCATATTTAACAAATAATTTGCAAAAGATCGAACAAAATTATTCTTCTCATCAATAAAATAAAATATATTCTCTCTAAATTACAAATAAAATCTCTCAAATATGGGTTTCTAATTATACCTGTCTTAATTTGTTGTACCATATTCCTTGCAAGATGAAATCTGTTCCTTGCAAGATGATTCCTTAGGAGCAAAACAAAGAAGAAGTTAAGAAAGTAAAAGTGGGGTTATTGGAAAAGAACACCTTGGAATTACATATTCATGGAGAACAATTTAAGAGAAAGTGACAGAAGATGGGGTGGGTTTTCTGGAAAAGGAAGAAAGGGACAGATTGATGGGGTTAGGATTCTTTATTTGGAGAATGAAAGTATTATCTGATTTTGAGATTGGTAATCATCTCCCGTGCGAGGTTTTTTTTTTTGCAAGATATATTTGTACCAATTAATTATTAACACATCATTATTTTATATATATATATATATATATATATATATATATATATATATATAAAGTCAAATTCTATTCTTTTCTTTTTATTAGTATAGAGACTTTTTCACTACTATAAATCGTGTGCCACCGTATTAGCAACGGATAATCTGTTGCTAATTTTTAATATATTAATTTTTTTAGTAATTGATTTTCTGTTGCTAAATCCGTTGCTAATATTAAAAAATTAATATATATGTAATCCTTTACTAATCTGTTGCTAAATTTGCATCTGAAATATTTCATTGCTAATTTCCGATGCTATTGACCCTTTTTTTAGTAGTGTTTTGAAATATATAAATATAGACCCTTTTATATTAATGTTAGTGTTGTCTTGATGTTGATTCAATATTGCAATCTTACCTTATTTCATGCATTAATATAATTTGCTTGACATGAACATTATAATAGTTACAAATATCAGCGTTGCATATACTAAATTAGCTACTACTATTAACTTTATATTTGCAATGTTAGTCTTCATATTATGATTCTTGATCCAAACTCAGTGTAACTCATCTTTCATTCTCTTTATTTTGTCTAGTATAAGCTCAATATCATTAACATTTGTAGACACTCTCATAATTAATTCAATTTTTATTTATAGATTTGCACCAATCAATAAAGGTGTTGACACATGGCATGTCATCACATCTATAGAATAACTTGTTCTTGTTAGCTTTAGACTGTGAAATCTTAACAACAGTTTTTTTATATATATTTAATACACTTTTGATTCTTGAACTTTAATCTATCGTAACTATTATAACTTTGTATGCTATTATTGTTTGATGTATATATATTCATGTTATGAATTTGCTAGCTTGTTTGTTAAAAATTTACGAGTTTGGGTACAGTTGTGTTTATGGAGTTTTTTTTTTTTATGATGAGAAGATTTGTGTGTTATGATGGGAAGAATGGTGTTGTTTTCATGAACAAATTTATGTATTATGATGTGAAGAAGGTGTAAATCTCCAATTAAAAAAAAAAAACCCAGAAATGATATGGGTTAATTGAAAATATAAATGGAATGTTGCTAAGTAATTATAAATGAAATTTTAAGGAGAAAGATGTTTAAATTTGATAATTTAAAAGCGGGTTTAGATAGGGTATCAGGTTAAATAAAAAAGTTTGAACTAGACATAAGAGTGTTTTGGTAAATAAAAAAATATGAGACTCTAAATATATGCTTTTTTTTCTTCTCTTTAAGGTTGATAACAAGAAAAGAGAGAGAGAGAGAAAGAGGGTTTTTTATTTTATTTCTTTAAATCCTCAAGAAAAACACAAAAAATAAGTTAAATTAAAGTAGTTAAAGAGTTTTTGATGGATTAAAAGAAAGGTTTCAAGATCTTCTAGATTTTTTATGCTGGGAAAGAGAAAGTTGGAATTAGAGAGAGAAAGAGAAGAGATGAATAAAAATTAGTTTTCCCTTGGAAATTTCTTCCTGAATTCTTGTTAGTAAGAGGTAAGAACTACTCCTACATTGATTAATTATGATTCTCATATGTTTTGGAACTTGATATGTTGTTATTTAGTTATGGAAAATTAAGTTGAATATGTTAGGTTGTGTTAATTAATGGTTTTTCTTTAGAAATGAGCTCGTGGGTATGAAAAAAGATTGGGTTATATTGAATTAACATAAAATTAAAGAAAAAAACTCATGCCTCCTTTACATGGAAGTTTTAGCCAAGAAAGATAAAAATAAATTGAGTTTATTGTTCTTGATTTGTTGTGAAGTTGTGTTAAATTATGTTACATGGGTATTCGATGAGTGCATATGATGAAAAATTTGCTTGGATATTGAAATTAAACTTATGTCCCTATCAAATAGAAATTTCAAAAAATGATGAAAACAAATTGGTTTATCATTCTTGATTTGTTATGAAATTTTGTTTAATTATGTCAATAATATATTGATTATGAGAAATTAGAAATAAAATTCACCCTTACCATGAATAAAGGTTCCAACCAACCTTATATAAAGAGATTAAATTTGTTAGACTTAGTTGATATTTAAAATTGTGTAGAGTTGTGTTGAGTTAGGGGTAAAAATGACTTACTAATAGGTGAATTTTGGAAATTTGAAGAAATTTTGGTATCTTTTCCTTGTACATTTCTTGGCCAAAGTTTTGAGTAGGGAGATGGGATTGGTTGATTTAATTAACATATCATGTATATTTAGTGATGTTAATTAAATCATTTAATATGAGGGTGAGGACTATTTTACAAGAAAAATGAGAAAAGGAATAAGTCACTTTTAAATGAAATTTTCAGTCAACATGGATTTTTAAAAAGGTTGGATAAATTGATTTAGTAAGCATGTGTTTTTGTATTTAATATAATGAGTGATGAAATTTTAAAAGGGATAACATGAAAATGGAAAGAAATTGTTGAAAAAATCATGTCTTTTTTTCATAAGGAATATTCAACCAGTCTTGAAAGAAATAGAGGAGAAAAAAGGGCTAAATTGATGATAAATTTTTTTATGACAATGTCAAATGTATAAATTGAATAGCGAGTCAATGAATATGTAAATAAAAGTGGATGCACCTAAGAAAACCTTAAGTTTTCTTTACTATTGATTTGAGATTTGAATTTAAAATGAAAATTGAAATTTGAATTCCAATGATGCACCACATACATGAGTTGAAAATGGTAAAACTAAAATTGTTATTAGTGTTAGAGTGTGTTTGGAAATGTCATGCAAACTGTGTTCTCTTAAATTTTGAAAATTAGTTTTGCTTAAAATGAATTTTTTATAATGTTTTCAGATTGTTTTGATGTGTTGATATCAAAAATAATTTTTTTTTTAAAAAAAAACTTTATTTTGATGCATTTCTAAACGAAAAGCATTTTGAACCGCCATCATAATCTCAAACACACTAATGAGTTAAATAGTCATATCACAAATACCAACCTCCATACCATAGGTAAACAGCTTACCGGATTGGAAAAACAAATACAAAAGAACCCAGTCCACTTCATGACTGAGAAAAACCCCATCGATCTTAAGCTAAAAAACTCAGTATTCAAACCATATCAAGTTACTAAAACAAGCCAAGCACAAATTCAAGAAAATCAAACAGATTTTCTTATAGCCATTAAAACAAACTTACAAAACCTTGATCGAACAACCTTGACTGTCCCAGACACACCTCAACAATCCAACCCTTTATCCTCTATAAATCAGGTTAATACTCTCCAAAATAACCCCGTACCAACCTCCGATACAGATACTTTTCAAGAACAGCCTCTTCAACTAAACAGACTTACCTAGCAAGCTCCCAAAACAACCATTGCTCCAGACATTTCCATTTCTACCGAACCAACTATTATTAGCCAACATAAATATAATGCATATTTCCTTTATGAATGGAACATAGATGGAATGTCTGAATACAATATCTTAAACACCCTCTAACAAATGACCATGGTAGCTAATGCCTACAAAACCCAAACAAGAACCCTAAACAAAGCCATAGTTGAACTCCTTATTGCAGGTTTCTTTGGCCAGCTTAAAAGATGGTGGGATTACCATCTCACTAAAACAGACCACTTATATATTCTAAACTATATGCAAACCTATGAAGACCAAACACCTATCATTGACCCTTCAGGAAACACCATCTAAGATGTTGTGTCCACCCTTATCCTTACCATCTCTTTATATTTTGTCGGAGATCCTTTCGATCTGAAAGACAGAAATGCTGAACTTCTCTCCAACCTTCGGTGTAAGAAGCTCAGTGACTTTCAGTTGTACAAAAATACCTTCCTTACTCGTGTTATGCTTCGAGAAGATTCAAACAAGCCTTTTTGGAAAGAAAAATTCCTTGCAGGCTTACTAATTTGCTTAGGAGAAAAGGTCCGAAACAAAATCAAGGATACCTTTACAACTAAAACTATACCATATGACCAGCTTACATATGGTGAACTTGTGAGCTTCATACAAAAAGAAGGTCTTAAGATCTGTCAGGACCTCAAACTCCAAAAACACTTAAAGTGGGAAATGAAACGTACTAGGCAAGAACTTGGTAGTTTCTGTCACCAGTTTGACCATTCCACCAAAAAACCCTCCTGCAGTGGAACCTATTCACAACCCAAAAAATATTCGAGCCAAAAACCTCTTTATAAACGACCAGCCCATAAATACTGACAACAATTTTATTCCAAACCAGATCAAACAAAAAGCCCTACAAATTTACCAAACCCTACAAACCTTTCCAGTCAAAACCCAAATCAAAATTTGACCCCAAAAACATTACCTGTTACAAATGTAACTAGAAAGGATATACATCCCATTTTTGCAAAGTCAATACCAAACTTCATAAGCTCCAAATAGATGAAGATACCATTAACCAAATACAAAATCTTTACATTGAAGCAACAAACACTGACCACTCTCCTTCAGACACTTCTGAAGAAGAATTTCAATTAATGAAATAGTAATTACCAGTGCTACTTCAGATGACTCTACGAATTTCAAACAAATTAACGTCTTAACCCAAGACCAAGAATTCATTCTTGAGGCTATCAAAAGACTTGATGATCCTCATCTTCAAAAAACCTACTTGGATAAACTATTGAAAGATTTCAACCAACCAGAGCACCTTCTATCTAACCCTCTAAACCGCTCTATATTACCCTTTACCAGCACTAATACCTATGACCTTACAAAGATCCTTAACAAAAAGAAATCCAAAACCACAATCACCATTCCAAAATTACATTCTGAGATCAAAACCCTCAAATCCAAATTACAAAAATTAAAACAAGCCCAACAGAAAGACTCTGCCATATTACAACATCTTCTGTCCAAAATTAAAAGCTAGTCTGACACCGAGTCTGACTCGGAAGATCAAACCATTGAATTTCATGCATTGCCCTATACACTTACAAATATTGAGCATATTCTAGATGATTTCCTGAATGTATTAACATAAATATCTTCTAAAAAATATTTGATTAGAATTACGCTTATTTTCTCAGAAGATTTCAAACTTGGCACTATTGCTTTATTTGACACAGGTGTAGATTTAAACTGCATCAAAGAAGGCGTGATTTCAAAATGATTTTTACAAAATACCTCTAAAAAACTCTCTGCTACTAATAATTCAAAATTGCATATTGGAGGAAAAACTCAAGCCTCTGTTTTCAACAAAGGCATTTCTCTTAAAACATTCTTTGTCGTTACAAAAGATATTAATCATACCATCATTCTTGACACTCCATTCATTGACATGATCACTCCATATCAAGCATATCATAATTGTATTACTTCCAAAATCAATAACATCAAACTTGTTTTTCCATTCTTAAAAAAATCTAAGACTAGAAATTTGAATTTGATTAAAGCATGCTCCATACATACTTATCATATCAATGCACTGATTCATGAAAAACAATTCCATCTATATGATTTACAAAACCATGTTTCTTTTTGTCGTATCAACAAACAATTACAAAACTCTGATTTACAAAAGATAATCATTGATTTACAGAATAAGATTGAACAACAAATCTATTCAGACTTACCTAATGCTTTTTGGAAAAGAAAACAATACATCATTGATCTTCTTTATGAAGATACTTTTTCAGAAAAAAAAAATATACCTACAAAAGCAAGACCTATACAAATGAATGTTGATTTAGAACAACATTGCAGACTTGAAATCCGCTATTTCGAGTCTAAAGGTCTTATCCAAAAGTCTCGATGACCCTGGTCGTGTGCAGCCTTTTATGTAAATAAAAACTCTGAAATCGAAAGAGGCACACCAAGACTTGTGATCAATTACAAACCTTTAAATTCTGCTTTAAAATGGATTAGATATCCAATCCCCAACAAAAAAGATTTGTTGCAAAAAGTGTACTCTGCATTCATATTTTCTAAATTTAATAAGAAATCTGGATTTTGGCAAATCCAGATTGATCCTAAAGATAGATACAAAACTGCTTTTATAATTTCTTTTGGCCAATATGAACCCTTTGGCTTAAAAAATGCACCATCTGAATTTCAACGCATCATGAATGACATCTTCAATGCACATTCAAAATTTTGCATTGTTTACATTGACAATGTGCTTATTTTTTCACATTTCAAAGATCAACATTTCAAACATCTACATACATTCTTTCATACTACAAAACAAAATGGTTTAGTTGTTTTTAAACAAAAATTTCTCTCTTCCAAACCCGTATCCGCTTCCTAGGCCATTATATATGTCAAGGCACTGTAACACTAATAGAGAGATCTTTAACCTTTACAAATAAATTTCCTGATAAGATCACTGATAAAACCTAATTGCAAAGGTTTTTAGGCAGTCTAAATTATGTTCTAGACTATTATCCCAATATTAGTCGACTAGCCAAACCTTTACATGACAGGTTAAAAACCAACCCCATTCCCTGGTCTGACCTCCATACCGACCTAGTCAAACAGATTAAGAAACAGATCCAAACTATTCCTCTCCTTCATTTAGCTAATTTGTTAGCTCCTACCGATCCCTCTGACCTAGGATATGGAGGGATTCTTAAACAAGTATAAAATAACAAAGAATAAATACTCCAGTAAACATCCGCCCACTGGAATGATTGTCAGAAAAATTACCCTACTATAAAAAAGGAGATCCTTTCAATTATTCTTTGTATTACAAAATTTCAAAGCGATTTATTAAATCAAAAATTTCTTTTACGTGTTGACTGCAAATCTGCAAAAGAAGTTTTACAAAAAGATGTCCAAAATCTTGCTTCAAAACAGATTTTTGCCCGATGGCAAGCTATTTTAAGCATTTTTTATTTCGATATTGTTTACATTAAAAAAGATTCAAATTTCATCCTTGATTTCCTAACCCGAGAATTCCTTCAAAATAGGTCATGATGCCTCCTCAAACAAAAGCCAAAGATAAGAGGAAAACCCCTCAAATCAGCCTACAAAACCAGAGAGCCCCAAGCCTTCTGCAAAACTCATGTCTTCAGCCATCTTAACTGCCAAACCTATCAAATCCTGGTATGTGGTAGTTATTGAAGACGAAGAAACTACAAAACCACCACAAGTACAAACAAATGCAGTTCAATATTGGGTTGACACTATATCCAAATCACCAGAATTACTCCTGACATTACAAAAAGTGTCACAACAGGCCTCCAGTGACTTCGTATCTCAAACAGGTAATATTTTCAAATCCCTTTCAAACCCCAATGAGGCATTTCTGCTCCAAAACCCCTCCTTTCTTTACAACAAACCAGTTTTTCAAAAACCAAATCCAAATATATTTTCAAAACTACTTTCCAAAATATTTTAACTATAGGAGAAGGATTTTATCATAAAAACCCTTCCATTGTTGCTTTAAAAATTTTCCCTCCAAATTGGTATTACAAACCCTGGAATTTAGCCAAACCACAATCCTACTATGCTGCCATCCTTGAGATTACCAGTTATGTCAAGTTCAAACACTTCAAACTACATTCTGATCATATTGAACTGGCATATTCTACATGCATCATTCATAAAGTTATCCACCCTAAAGATTGGGGACAACCCTTACATCAACCTCTCTCCTTCCCCATATACTTCTGTACAAACCCCCAAAACTTCAATACTTCCTATACATATTGGGATTACCAACAGGCATGGTTCAATGCCTTTCTCCTATAAAATCAAAACCATAGCCATTCTTGGCTTTTCTACTTCCATAGTGTCATGAATACTACAAACCTCCCCCTCTGGTTCCTCCAATGGTGGGACTACTATGGTTGTCATATTGACTACCTCAAAGAACATCCTCCAGTTAAAAATGGTTACCTCCATTTCAAAAATAATTTTCAACCAGTTCCTTCTGAAAGGAAGTTTTCTTCCTTTCTCATTTTCTGTAAAAAAATTTTTGTTCCATGGGTATGTTCATGGTTCTATGATTATAATCTACAAAACGGATATCCAGTACTTGTTCGCAAATTCAAAATCAAATGGTGGGATTCCTTTGCAGCTGAGTCCAAAAGTTCCAAATTAATTGTTACAGAATGGTTACAAAAACATCAAACAACTCCCATCATTAAACATCATCCTCAATCAAAATTTCTAGCCTGAAAGGCTCAAACGACAGCTCTCCTTGCCTCTGCTAGAACTGAGGAAGAATACCTACAAATATTATAAGGCATTATACAAAGCCAAGACCCAAAAACGATCTTGTCTCAATCCAGCTCATCTGGCTCGACATCTTCTGCCATTTCCCTTGGAGACGATAATGAAGATGACTGCTTTGGTATCCTGCCACCTATCAAGCGACATTAAAATAAAATAAAAAGAGTATTTCAGGCTTTCTCAGGCTCATCTGTTTAGAGCCCATATCTTTTCGACTCAACTGTTTTGAGTCCCTTTTTATTTTAAGCCTATTTGTTTTAGGCTTTTTTCTACAAATATTACTTGCTACTAAAAACAGACAAATTAAGTGTCGGTGGCAAGAAGACAACAAATGAAAGTCCCACAAAAAACATGGGCAATTTCCATTTTGTCGTCACCCAATCATGGCAGGCAATACAACATGGGTTCACATGGGTTTTGAAGGAATCTCCAAGCTTTTCAACAAGATGTTTTGGCCTCTTCCATGACAACTTGTCTATAAAAGGGGACTCCTAAAACCTCAAAAGGCAGACTATTATTTTCCCTCAGAAAATTTTACTCTCCCTTGTAACTCATATCTATAGCCCATATCCATTCTCCTCTGTAACCAATATCTTCTGTATTGATTTACATTACATATTTAAGTAAGATTCTATTTTTGTTATTTACATTTTTGTTATTTTTATGTACATTTAAGTATACTCTGTGTTTGATCAAGGATCCTGACATTGTTGGTCTTGCCTTGTTCATTTGTATCAGAAATCTATTTATATTTACTTGCATTGTTTTTTTGTTCTTTTCATAAAATCAGTATATAGGCTAGAAACCTGTGACCCGATCTTTTAGATCATTCTCAGGTATAACAACGCCGCCGCGTACTGAGATTTTCTTTTCTCATATCTACTTTTTTTTCTGGTGTGTGTGTGTGTGTGTGTGTATCTGTGTGTGCACGCGCACGTGCGCATTCTAATATGATAAAATGATTTAATTGTTAGGTTCTTCTCACACCGGGGGCGATCAATAGATTTCTATGATGTCACATTTTAATATAGATATAAATACTGTAATTTGTAGATGTTAAATTGATATGTATCATAATTTTGGTATCCTATTTTGGACTTGCAATTATATTTATAATAGTATGAATATCATTATCATGTGTTCGTTTTGTTAATACTGTAAACCAATATTTAAATCTATATTAATTAAGATAAACTATAAATATGTTAACATTCTAAATTTTAAATTTTCTTTGGATTGTTTACTTAGCATGTTATGTGTCTTAAGTTAATTAATTTCTTTCCTACACTGTTTATATTTCATAGAAATTCATTGTATGCCATTCTCGAGTTGTATTATGTGGAACAAGGTTTATGATGATTAGATCATGATTGTGGTATTGACTTGTGATATGTATAAAGATGTCAATAACTTGGTTCAATCTGAGTCTATTAGAAATTTAATAGTGTGTATAAAAAAAATTATCTTGATTTTTTGCATTATCCTAAAAGGCACTGTTTTGGAATTGTTTTCTAAAAGTTAGGGATGTTATAAAAGGGTTGTTTTTTTTATACAAAGAAGATTTGTATGTTTTGATGTCAAGAAGGAGTAGTGTTGATGTCAAGAAGATTTATATGATTTAATATGAAGAATGGGTGTTATTTTAATGATTTGAAATATGTGTTTTAATACTCTATTGAGTGTATATATAAGGCTGCCATTAATGGTATTTTTTTAAAAAAAGATTTCAACATTAACTAGTATCTTTTTTGTTATTTATTTATACCAGGGATTCCTTAGTCTTTACTTGAAAAATAATGACAAACTTGTAAATAATTAAGATTTTTTTGTTGATTTTTTTGTGCCATTTAAAGTATTATGAAACAATAAAGACAAGATGTAATTTGAACTTAATTATAAGATGTTTAGGGCAATTGCTTCAAGATTTTTTTTCTTCACATTGGTTTAATTGCTTTCACCCTTTATTTTGTTTTTATAGTACCTATATTTAATATTTGACAAATGAACATTCTAATTATATATATATATATATATATATATATATATATATATATATATATATATATAATTATATCAGA
>Ga0325410_1004001_pt1 | contig 16581 bp, 13 predicted proteins | sample PopdelMetagenome_16_FD_206182 | JGI IMG/M metagenome (GOLD analysis project Ga0325410, IMG submission 206182) | Populus deltoides microbial communities from Bellville, Georgia, United States - Xylem-PdIQD-R3 | ecosystem: Host-associated > Plants > Phyllosphere > Stem > Wood/Secondary xylem...
TATGACGCCTCTCTAAAGTCTAAACGTGACCAATATCTCACGATACGAATATATAGGGTTGGATTTCATGTTGATTTGGAGATCTCACCTAAGGGGATTTCAGAATTTGAGCCTCGTCAAGGAGGGAGAGAAATTAAAGATTGAAAGGGACACACACTAAAACGTCAGGTGACAAGATTTGTTAGAGAGAGAAACTAAAGATTTGATTTTGAGAGAAATAGAAAGAGATAAAGAAAAATAAGAATAAAAAAAACAAAGAGACAACCCATTGAAAGAGACAGGCAGGCATCACAGACATAAATAATAATTTATTTATTTTTTAAAATACTGTTAGAAGGAAATACTGACTTTATTTAAAAATTAATTGGATAAAGTACACTAATCCGAATATAGATATTATAATTGATTTTTATTTATTTGTACGGTGATAGAGGAAAATAATGAGATTATTTTATTTAAAGCAATGTTTAGTTATTGTTAGGAAAGATAGTGAAGACAGGAAGAATATATCTCTCTTGAATTGAATTTTTTTATAATAATTAGTGATGTTTTATTACTTATTTCTCTGAATTTATTTTTAAAAATAAATAAACATATGCACAAGATAAAAAATTAAATTCTTTAGCAGTTAAAAGTATTGTTTTAAAACATGACTCCACAGGTTAACAATTTACCTTACTTCGAGACCTGATTAATCCTAAAAGGTTAGTCAAAACATATTAATTTTTTAAAAAAATTTTATAAAATAAAAAAAATTAAATTAACTCAAGTAAACTAAAAATACATTTGGAAATGCGGTTCATCACGTTTTAAAAAAAATGAAATTTTATTTTTTATTAAAATTTAATATGATTTGTATATTTTGAATTGTTTTGATGTATTGATATCAAAAATAATTTTTAAAAAATAAAAAAAATATAATTAATTTATATTTTAAAAATTATTTAAAAAACAACCGCTGATTGTCGCTCAGATAACCCTTCACGCAATATTTATCCCGTTTAAACCCTTGAATGACTCTCCTAATAGTTATGTTTACTTTTTTTAAAAAAATAAATAAATACATAATATATATTAGCATTGTTGGGTCCTTTGTCAATTATGCCATTACCACAAGCAGGGCAGAGCATATACAAAAAGCAAAGGGCACGAGACGTATAGAGCCGTGTTTCTGCCTGCTCTCGAAGGAAAATCGGGTATGGGTTCTAACAGTATTGTTTCAAATCGTTGGATGTCAGAGAAGATGAACTGCCTCGATCTCTCACCCAATTCTAACTCAGATAATGAAGAGGAAGAAGTTCATGTACTGGCAGTGGATGATAGTTTTGTTGACCGCAAAGTCATCGAGCGTTTGCTCAAAATTTCATCTTGTAAAGGTAAGCTTCGTCCGTGTCTTTGATTCGATTGCGAGTGATTAAGTATTCTTAACTTGAGGTTGAAGTTTTGGTTTGGATTTTGTTCGCAGTGACAGCGGTGGACAGTGGATGGGGAGCTCTAAAACTGCTTGGATTATTAGACGACGAAGAAGAAGACAAGAGCAGCTCCTCCTCCTCCTCCTCCTCCTCCTCCTTTTCCTCATCTGCTGGTTTTGAGGTCAGTGAAAGAATAACATATAATATCAATTATTTCGAGTTTTTATTTATTTATTTCCTGATTAATTTTATTTCTCAGGGGTTGAAGGTGGATCTAATAATTACTGACTACTGTATGCCTGGAATGACAGGATATGAGTTGCTCAAGAAAATCAAGGTGGGTCTTTACTATTTTAATTTTTTGAATTAAATAAAGCAAAAAATGTTGATAAATCTTGTGTATTGAGCAGGAATCATCTAGTTTCAGAGAAATACCGGTTGTGATTATGTCATCGGAGAACGTGATGGCTCGAATCGACCGGTGTGATATTTCATTATTCAATCAATTCTTCAGTGCATGGTTCTTAAAATATTTTTTTCTTTACTAAAATTTGGAATAAAAACAGATGTTTGGAGGAAGGAGCTGAGGAGTTCATAGCGAAACCAGTGAAATTGTCAGACGTTAAACGACTGAGAGATTACTACATGGCAACCAGAGAGATCAGATCAGTTCAAAGCAGCAGCAATGTTAACAAGAGAAAATTACAGGAGAGTTTTGATGTATCTACATCTTCATCGCCGCCCTCTATCTCACCGTCTCCTTCGCCTTCCTCTGCGTCTCCACCATCACTGTTCTCATCATCAGCGCCGTGCTCTCCCTCGTCTTTAGATTCTCCGACTAGACGGATCAAAATGACGAGCTTCGATTAGGTCCTCACCTTAATACCCATATTCTAATTCGATTTACCCTCCTATCAGACAATGCTGGCAATTCTCCGTCGATTTTTACGGTTTTTGTTGCTAATACACCTGCCCTTTTTATTCTTTCGGTTCTTTTTACTCCTGTGGTCCCCGTTTTTTTCCATTAATTTATGTGAGAATTGATAACATCGGACGAGCCTCAAGATGTGTTCTTGGATTTCTATGAAATACTACGAAGATATATCATATTATATGATAATAAAGGGGAATGGAATTGAAAAGAGGAGTTTTGTTAAAGCAATTGGCATGGTGGATATTGACATGGTAAATATGTTACTCAGAACTTTAATGTAAGGTTGTGTTTTAATTTAAATTGGGTTTGATGTTGACATGTGATTCGAATCTTATTTCAAATAAAAATAATAGATGGTTTGGTTGAATTGAGTTGATGACTCCTTGATGGACTTGATGATGATATGGTAGAATTTTAATTTGAATTGGATCTTGATGTTGATCCAATTGATGTCAAGTAAGTTTTAAATAAAATATAAAAATAAAAGAATTGGATGGATTAATTTAGATTGATTTCATAGTTCAAAAGCACGAGTTTTGTTTTTCTTAAGTAATACGAGCTTCTTGAGCCTTTTATTTTTTTTTAGTAATTTTATAAGAGTTTATTTTTTGTTTGAAGATTTATTTATTTATTTATTTTTAATAATATCATATCAAAATTATAAAAAAAAATACTAATTTAATATTAAAAAAAAAGAGACATTGGAAATACACTGAAAATTTGATGACAACACTTTTGGAAAGATTTTGATGATCAGAGTGAGTCACACGAGCGGTCCAAAGACAAGTGAGCCCCTAACATCTTTGGATGAATGGATTTGTTTATACCGTTTATTGTTTGTGATCTTTATTGGTGTTGTTGGATTCTCTCGTCGAGATTTTTCCAACAGTATTGGTGTAGTCATTAGAGTTTCAGTGTGCTTTCAAAGTCTTTTTTTTTCTTCTTCTTTCTCTTCCCAGATTATAAGGAGGAGAGAAGAGAGAAAAAAAATTATAAAGACACACCGAAATTTCAATGATGATACTATTAATATTGCTGCAAAGATCTTGACAAAATGAATCAAATGATACTAAATAAAGTTACAAATGATGATTTGGTTGAATTTTAATTTGAATTGGTTTTGATATTGATTTATGATATAAAATAGTTTTTAAATAAAATATAAAAATAATTAACTTGGATGGATTAGTTTAAATTAATTTAATTGTTCAATAGCACAAGTTTTTTTTTCCCTCAAATAATACGAGCCTTTTGAGCTTTATTTCATGAGTGATTTTTTAAGATTGTATTTTTTGTTTGAAGATTTATTAAAATAATTTTTTTAATAATATCATATTAAAATCATAAAAAATACTAAAAAATACTAATTTAATATTTATTCAAGATAAATATATATATTTTTTAAAATATCCAAATACATTGTATCACACTTCCATTTGAGATCTAAGAGTTTTTTTAGTTTATAACATAGTAAAAACAATATATGATTAAACAACATAGTGTAAAATATATTTAGAGAAACAACACGGTTTAAAGAATCACAGATGAATACTGTGATTTGCTAGTTGCAAGTATAATATGTGATCTTTTCTAATTGCAAAATTGATGGACACAAGATTTAATAAGAAAAAAGAAGAGATAAGAAAAAAAATTAGAGACAACGAAAAGTTATTGGAGTTTTTTTCTTTTTTTCTTTTCTTATTAAATCTTTTAACCATTAATTTTATAATTTTAAATAGTAGTATATAATACTTGCAACTCATGAATCGCAGTGTTTATAAGAGTGTGGTTGTAGTTGCAGTTGCTTTTCAAATAACTTTTCGTGCAAAAATGCATTGAAATGATTTTTTTTATTTTTTAAAATTATTTTTGATATTAGTATGATAAAATGATTTAAAAACACTAAAAATATGTTAATTTGAAATAAATAAAAAATTAAATTTTTTTAAACTTTTAAAAAATATTATTTTTTAAAACGCATAGATAAACAGACCCTCGTAGTGTTTATCTACTACACTTTAAACCATGTTATGTTTCTGAATACATTTTTAAAAAATTATGTTATTTTATCGATTTTTTTTTACCGAGCTGGAGTTCAAAAATTCTCCGGGATCTAATGTCTGAATTGTCGAACATGTTTCCTGAAGGAGGGCCAGCTGGAGCTGGCCATGGATCGTCACTGCAGTTTGTGTCTGATGGTCTCTCTCTGATCTAATAGTGGCGGCAGACCTGCAAATGCTCTGCTGTCAAGGGGGGGAAGATCGGTGGACCCCTACGTTAGAGAGGCAGGCTTTGCTGGTTGCTTAGAGAATGTGGTCACTCCACGTGGAGGCTCCACGAGGTGTTCTTTGCAAACATAGCGTTTGATTGGTCGTCTCAAGTCTCTACCTAAAGGCGCACGAATCTGTTTCTATTGTGTAAACAAATCGGACCTCAGTTCATCTCTGCTTGAAAAGGTTGGCAAAGCTCAAGGCTACGTTTATTACACGCTGTCCGTGTCTTGTGTTCTGTTTTAATTATAAATTTTAAAGTGTTTAATTAATTAATATATATTACAGTTTTGTATGATTTTTTATTTTAAAATCTTAACCATAAAAGCTATGAGCAAGCAAGTAAAATCTCAGTCAATTTAATTTAAAACCCTATATGAGCAAGAGATAGAGTTAATGGGTCTATAATTGATCTTAAGAATGTGTTTGGTAGTGTAGTAGCGGTTGCTTTTCAAATAGCTTTTCGTGCCGAAATACATGCCAATGATGTTTTTTCATTTTTTTAAAATTATTTTTGACATCAGCACACGATCTAAAAAATACAAACCGCATTCAATTTTAGTAAAAAATTTTTTTTTAAATTTAATAAAACGCAGTTACAAACGCAATACCAAACGATCTCTAAAGACCATTTAATAGCACTGATGCTTTTGTTTTCCACGAGCTTTTGTGTTAGGGGTGGGATAAACACAATAATTTATTTGGTAATACAAAAATTACATTTAATGTTGCAGGATTTATTAAAAAATTGAGTATAAAATATAGTTTCTGTGTAGTAGTTTTTATATGTTTTTTAACTGAATTTCATAAAAATTCATAAAACCCTATTTGTTTTTATATTTCAAAAACGATTTTGAAAAAATTTAAATTTTTTTTATTTTTTTCTTTGCTTCAAATTAATGTTTTTGGTGTTTCAGATCATTTTGATGCGTTAATATTAAAAATAATTTTTAAAAAAATAAAAAAAAATATTATTTTGATGCATTTTCAAGTAAAAAACACTTTGAAAAGCAACGACAACCACACTTACAAACACAACTAGTACCAAATATTTTATACATGTTTTTTACTACACATAAACTTCAACCATGATTTTTATCAAATGCATACCTAAATCCAACTAACCATATTTTTTTTTATATTTATTTTTTTAAAACTACAACCATAAAAACTATGTAAAGAAACAAAAACACTCCTAGGAGATAACATTCACCAACATTGCTGAGGTCTGGTCAATTGTTTAATGATCAAAAGTGAGAAAAGTGATCGGGGCAGCAAGAACAAGCCTAGCATTTCCTCAACTACTACAACATTACATGCCCATAGAGAAGGTCAAGAAGATCTTGATGAATCATTTGTAGGGAGACACTCCCATTATTTTCAAAATAAATGATTTTGGGCCCAAAGAGCTCATGAGATGACACCAAATTTGACGAGGAGTTTTGGATTGCCCCTTTGCAAATTAATTCCACACACTTTACTTCCCGGAATATAAAGCCAAAACCCACCACTAATGATTAGAAAATTGACATTTGGAAACCACAAAAAAAAAAAAAAATCAATTCCCATTTCAAATTCCCTGCAAAATGCCTAGCGATGAAAAAACCAATGTGACTTGTCGATCAAACTTTTATATAATTGATATGGTATGGAATTTGAATTTTTTTAATAAATATAAAATTAATTTTAAATACTTAGCCTCACATATAATATTTTTAAGCTTACATGCACAAAAATATTTTTTTATATTTTCGATGTGGTGTGTATATATATATATAACTTATATTTACATGAAATATTTTTTAATTTTTTTATATGAAATAATTATATATAGTATAGATTCACGTGGATTGTTTTTTACTTTTTTCACGTAAAATATTAAAATCTTGAATATTTTTTTTATTTTTCCTGAGTCAACCCATGTGATCCAAGACCTGTTTTCTCAGTTGAATTAACCTCCATACCGAGTTTAATAACTATGATAAAATGTACTTCACCAGCAATTGTCAAGTCAATTATATTCCCCCACCCTAGTTTACTAAATTTAATTATTCAGTCCTCATGATTATAAAAGTTATTATTTAATCCTTATGTTTTTAAAATCGGTTAAGAATTTAGTTCTTCCATCAATTCCATATTTTTTTGCAATTTATATTTTTTATTTTTTTATTTAAAAAATAGTGATAAGGAAAGAGAAGAAGGCGAGATAGAAACATTTGATCAGAATGTGGAACCTTGATCGCAAGGGTTTTTAATTATTTTTAACACTATAAGGATTAATTAATTAATTAATTATGATAAAAAAATAAAAAGACTAAGTTATATAAATAAATCGCAAATAAGAGCATGGTGACAACTTACCAAAACGAAATGGAAACAGCCGAACCACCAGGCAATATCTACTCTTTTGAGACTGTCTAGGTGAACAAAACCAAAGCAAAACACAAGGTGATATCATTATTTTCAAGCTTGGATTGGTATGGCGGGTCGATAAGGGCCTTAACTGATCTGGATTGAACAATTTTTTTAAAAAAAAAACAGTTAAAATCCTACATCTGGAGATCTCAATCTGCAAAATTCTTCAAGGATTTCCATTTTCATGGCTGTCATTAAACAGCCATGGCATGTTCTCCAGCTAATGTTTTTCCTTTCAGCTATTCCTTTCTCTTCTTCCCAGTCAAATTCTCCTCAAAATATTGAAACCTTCTATCCATTTCCAGGACCAAAACCGACTGCTTCTCCGAACACTACTTCATCGGGGTCATCAGTGCCAGCACGTTTGCCTCCGTCATCATCCAACAGAAACGTTATTAAGGCAGTAGCTGCAACAGCTGTAAGCACTTTTGTTGTTGCCATTTTGCTCTTCTTCTTAATCCAGAGGTTCATAATTGCTCCTCGAAGAAGCAAGGAAGGAGATGATGCTGATTCTGGAGGAGGCCAGACAGTGGCGCCTCCGCCCTCTCATGGTCAGTTTTCTCGAGTCGAAGGGAATGTGAAAGGAGTGGTTGTTGATGAGAATGGACTGGATGTTCTGTCCTGGAGAAAACATCAAGTGGAAGACAAGAAAAACAATTCTCACAAACAAGAGCCCAGGAGGAAGTCTGAACCCACACAAGAAATTCCATTGATTCGAGGAAAATTCTCCACTTCTGAAAAGAAAGTTGTACCAGAAACAACAGTTCCCACTGTCAGTTATCAATCTATCGACGCTGGGACGGCTATCAATGCCATTGAAAAACCAAAAACAAGCCAACCATCAAATCCTCCACTTACTCGGTCTCCAACACCATCACCACAATCTTCGATGGCAATTCCAAACAAGCAAGCTCCTGCACCGCCTCCACCTCCTACAAACCCAGCAAAGCAAAAACATCAACCACCCAAGGCGGCTGGTTTGGCAGCATCTTCAAATCTTCCTCCATTTAATAAAGGTGAATCAGGGGAATCTTCAACCGGACAAGGCAGCGCCAGTGCAGGAACGAGGAATGGTCAGGTAAAAGTGAAGCCGTTGCACCAGGATAAGGTGAACAAGAATACTGGCCATTCCATGGCGTGGGACAAAATTGATGGTGGCTCTTTTAGGTAATTGTAATTCATCTTTTTTTGTTTTAATAAGAATATAATTAAGTAGTAGTTCAACTTCAATATATATATCCTGTTCTTTGGATTCTCAAGTTTTTCTGTGTATATATTTTCAGGGTTGATGACGATCTTATGGAAGCCCTCTTCGGATTCGTTGCCACCAACAGAAAATCCCCCAAAAGAGACAACTCGAGCAATTTAAAGAATCTTAGTTCCATTCCACCAGCACAAATTTCTATCCTTGATGCCAGAAAATCCCAGAACATGGCGATTGTTCTCAAATCTCTGTCAATCTCTCGCAATGAACTCCTGGATGCATTAACTAATGGTCATGGTCTAAATGCAGATACTCTTGAGAAGCTCATGAGAATTGCCCCAACCAAAGAAGAAGAATCCCAAATCCTTGAATTCAGTGGGAATCCCACTAGACTGGCTGATGCTGAATCCTTCCTCTTCTATCTTCTGAAAGCTGTGCCATCGGCATTTGGTCGTCTTGGTGCCATGCTTTTCAGATCAAATTATGATGCAGAGATTCTTCACTTCAAGGAGTCTTTACAAATAGTTGATTCAGGGTGCACGGAGCTTCGAAATCGAGGGCTCTTTATCAAACTTCTGGAAGCAATTCTCAAGGCTGGTAATCGCATGAGCTCGGGAATTTCTAGAGGAAACGCCCAAGCTTTCAAACCAACCTCACTTCGAAAGCTATCCGATGTTAAAAGCATCGATGGAAAAACTACTTTACTTCACTTTGTCGTGGAAGAAGTAGTCCGATCTGAAGGAAAACGCTATGTTCTTAACCGAAATCGTAGCTTGAGTCGAAATAGCAGCCAACGAAGCAACAGCAGTAGTGTGATTTCAGAGAATTCAACGTTAAAAGAAAAAAGAGAGAAGGAATATATGATGCTGGGATTACCTGCGGTAGGAGGGCTCAGTGCCGAATTCTCTAATGTAAAGAAAGCCGCCCTAATAGATTATGATGCCTTTGCTTCTACTTTGTTCTCGCAGCTCGTGCAAGAGAAGTTAGGGCATTTGTGTCGCAATGTGCTGCTGCTAATGGCGAAGGGGGATTTGTAAAGGAAATGAAAGGTTTTCTTGAAGCAGCAGAGGAAGAACTGAAGAGTTTGACAAAAGAGCAGACTAGGGTGATGGAACTTGTTAAAAAAACAACAGAATATTACCATGCAGGAGCTTCCAAGGATCAAGAAGCACATGCACTTCAACTATTTGCCATCATTAAAGACTTCCTATATATGGTTGACCAGGCATGTGTTGTGATTGCTCGAAATCTGCAGAGGAAAACGCTATCATCAACTATTGAACACTCGCCTAAGTCACCAGCATCAAGAGTGCCAGTGAGGTTCCCGAACTTGCCTGAACGCTTTATGCTCGAAAAATCTATGAGCAGCTCTAGTGAATCGGATTCAGATTTTTTAATAGATATTTATCAATTATCATGGAAGGGAGTGCACCAATGTATATAGTTGTTGCACAAAATATTTCAGAACATAAACATTTCCCATGTATACATGGGCAAGTGATTTTTGGATTCATCAAATTGTTTGCAAGTTCTTATTATATATTCAAATAAACATTTGTTTTTTTCATCATTGTTTAGATTTGTCAATTTCTTTGAAAATGCAAATGCTTTTTAATTGATGCTATCAAAAAAGTGATCAAGATGATTAAGAGATATATCTCAAGCTATTCTAACATAAATAATATGGAAAAATTTTATGATATTCAGGGAGTAACTAGTGACATTTTAGTAATTAATTTTTGTGACATTTTAGTAATTAATTTTTGGATTCACTTTTAAAAAATAAAAAATACAAACAGAAAAGAAACGGACACAAAGAAGAAAAAGAAAATGAAACCATGACTAACAAAAAGTGATTAGAATATATGATAGCTATATTTTTTTTTATTAAAGTGAATTTAAAAAGTAACTAATAAGATGTTATTAATTATTCCATGAACATCATAAAATTTTTCTTGTAATAAGAGGGATATATAGAAGAAATAAAAATAAAAATAAAAAATTTATAGAAATAACGTATTTCTTATACAGAATATATCATAGCTTGAATATGGTTTATCCAAAATCTTTTATTCGATAGGTAAGATTAAGATTAGGCTATGATTATTGGTATTATATTTGAATATAATTATGATTATACTAGTACTTGGATACCCATTATCATAATAAGACGAGGAAAATACATGATTTCTCTCATGGAAATGGAATCATAAGCACACAACAGCGCAGTTCTTTTCAGTTGCAGATGAGAATTCCATGCTGCAATTGAGTGAGAAACAAAGCACACTACTGGGTATGTTTACCAGTTTGAATAGAATATTGGACAACGGAAATACGGGAGCGTATCAGTTATCGCCTTCCTTTCTCGTTACCCTTGACTGGAGGAAATTTCCCTTCCTTGACTTGACGAATCACAGAAATGCAAAGCTTAGAAATAAGTACAGTTGCTTGCAATGCAAGAATTGAAGAGTAGTTGGAGCTTGGATTTCACTCCTGCAGGCTGCAGGCTTGGTTGATTTGGCTAAAATTTACTTCTTGCCCATATGGTAGAATATTTTTGTTAACTCCCATTAAAAAATGCTGCAGGCGGCCTGAAGGGAACACTAACACTGCAGATTAAAGCTGTCATGTCCTAATTACCGAGACATCAATTTCCTTCACGCTTATTGAAGTTCATGCCCAACACAAGTAATCTTGAACCTCATGTTGTGTAAATTTGAGGGACAAGACGCCTGGAAAATACATCTTTACAAAAGCAGAGCATGGTACCATCACAAATACAAGTAATATAGACAAACTATTACAGGGCCTCCATGCATTTCTAACGATTTGATACTTTTGATCTCACACAACAATTTTTTTTTTTTTTTACTTCTACGTCCTACATCCATGCCTCGGAAGTTGATGAGTGAAAAACAGGGCAGTGCTCACTTCTTACCGTTTTCTGTCACACAACTAATCTCCCATCTATCTAGACAGCATGATTAATGATATCCGGTTTCTCTGGTTGCAATTCCAATATACAGGGTTCCTTGCTGGAAAGCAATTCCTCCACTCCATATGTACGATCATCATCTAGAAATATATGCATGCAGCCTCCAATGTGAATGGACTACCCCTCACCCACTGTTTTTTGTAGATAAATTTCTTTGTATCTCTCATTCCTGGTAGATTATGCATAACTCTATATCCAAAGCGTCTTGGAACCCTCCTGCGTATGTCATCATAACAATGTCTAATCAGTTTTTGCATTCATTTATATCTTTCACCCCCTCAGGTTTACTGTGTTTACTAGTTTTCTTCTTCTGGTGCATAACTCATCTTTTTCCTTCCCCTAGTCCTCAGAAGAAGACCATTAAATGGGGAAAATGAGTTTGTGACATGATTTAGAAGGAAATTCAGGGAGCAATGGATTTAAGTTAAAACGTAGTGTTTGAGCATGTTTCCTTCAGTCTACAAGATAATTCAGCAAAACAATTTCCTTTTTCAATTCATTGCTCTATTTTCCCCGGAATTCATAAATTGGATTCTCCTGAGTTTCAACAGATTGGGTCTAGAAGCTTAAATCAGATGCATTTTAAGCTCAAATGCTTCTACAATTTTGATGTGCAACACAAAAAGATGCATTTCACTTATCAAATGCCATGTTGTGTTGACAATGACAGGTCCATCCATCAGGCTCCTTGTGACCCATTTTGAGTGATGACCAGTTGACAGACAATTATCTTTTTTTGATTAACGTGGGTGTTCAGGTAAGCTTGTGCATCTCGACTAATGCTACGGGTCCTGAAGTTAACAACCATGTAAGTCTCCAGTGGCTCTGAAGGAACTCGAACTCGTGACCATTGGGGAGCAAATCCGAGGCCTGACCAATTGAGTTACCCCTCGGGGTTGACAAACAATTATTTTAATTTCAAGCAAGGCAGCAACAGGCCTCTTCACATAATCCAGTCCCACCAGACTTGACAAACACTAATGTCTTGTGTGGGAATGGTGAAAGCAATGACAAAAAAAATTATTATTCGACTATTTAGAGATTTTAATATTGTAAGATTATTCTAGATTTTTTGTATTTCAGGAATGGCAGTATTTATTATTTAGTAGTTAAACCAGAAACTTAGTTTATTCTAGTTTTCTTTATGAATTTAATAGTTTTTTTTTTTTAATTCAACTTTATATGGTTTGGTGTCTATAAATAAGCACCCTACCTAGACATTGAAAAAAAAAAAGGTGGAACATTGAAATCATAACATAAAAATTTGACTTTTCTCAAAGATTGGAATGGTTCTCTAGTTTTGTGATTTGTCCATGGATGCACATCAATGGTAGTTGACTATTAAACCAATTTCATTTCCACAAAGCACGTAATTGTAGGGAGAAAATAAAGATGTTTTTCAAACATTGAGCACATACCAACGTATAGACAGAAAAATCAAAAAAGGAAAGCCAGATGCAAAGACCTGGCTATATACCTCCAAGTAATGTATAATGTTTCAAATTGTTTTCCATTCCATGTAGATAATTCAAAGTAATTTCTACTTCATAAGAGTGCAGCAGGACTCTGGAACAGGACATACCTTATCTAATGGGCTTTTTGATGCCTTCTGTGCTCTATAGAAACCTGGCATTGGTGTCGGTTTGAAATTAGAGCTATGTCTTAGCTTTTTAATCTCTTCCTCTTTTTCCTCCTGTGACAAGCAAATAGCATGGAAGTCGATGGAATCATACAATCATAGTGTTTTGGGGCATATATTTAGGGAACACTATCATCAAAGGAAACCTACGGCAGGAAAAAAATTCTACAGAGACATACTTGACCGCATTCTTCTTTCAAATTATATTGATCTGTTTTCCGTTCATTGCCACGTCATAGCAATTTGATACCAACAAAGAAAATGAGCATAATATATGGAAGTGTACCTTTGATTTTGTTCGAAGGTGTGTGCTCTCTGCCGGCTTAGCATTAGATTTTTCTTCCAATTTCATGGAAAACTGAAATTTATTTAAAAAATGATCTTAACTTAGTGGTTAACAGAAAACAGCATTGTATGCTCAAGATGTCAAAATCTTTCACTGGAAGAATTTTGTCCAATAAAGAAAGAAGGATAGCAGTCCAATGGATATACCTCTTTCCTTCTCTTTGCCCTTTCATCACTTTTCAAGACAAAAGAAGATGGGGCCAGCTTAGCAGTTTTCCTATCCGCCCGACTGGATTTGAGAGACCTATCACAAACATTGACGCAACAATGAACTTTCCATGCAAGGTAAATCTTTTAGGTGTTTGCACAAGAGCAACTTAGAGGAAGTAAACTGTAAAATACAATGTTGTTTCAGATTTCTTCATGATGTCACTCTATAAATCATATATACGAATGCTAAACTACATGGTACTCTCACAGACCAATAGAAAAGTGTTGGTTAGCATAAGCCACAAATTTTGTGATGTTAGAAAGACAGGAAACAAATTATAAATAAAATGAGGAAGTTCAGAACACTGAAATGAAAAATCCACTTGCAAAAGGCAAAATAGGTAAACTTCAGTATGGACGCTTTTGTTAAAGCTAGCCAACTTAGTTGTTAAGTCACTTGATATGGTACCAAGCAACCTGGAATGAAATCCCATTCAAACTTGTGGTAGGAGAGATTAAAGGAGGGAGAGAGATCACTCCCATCGTGTAGCTGAGAAGTCAAAAGGACTTCCTATGAACCAAAAAACAAACAAACAAGGAGCCCCAACCAAAGAATAAGACTGATAAAGTTGTTGAAATTTATGATTATACAAGCTCAGCATTGGATTCATAAGCATTTAAAGCAAGCTAATCACAAGCGAAGGTAGGTAGATAAAGTAAGAAGAGGACCATGAGAATGGAAGTTTGGATTGACAAACATGGTGGTCTATAGGATGACTAGTTTACCACATAACACAAGTATTTCTAGGAGTTTAATTTTGCTCCTATCATTGATTAGCTTTCACCTTCTCCATCACCTGCCTCGTTTGTTAGAGAAAATAACGTAAATTTCAAAGCTATATCCAGCCACCCAACAGATAGAAATGAACATATTTGCACATGTATGTCAATATGCAAGTGTGCATTTGCACGAAAAAATATCACCCATGTTGCACAAATGCATTCATGCAATGATAAACACATTCATCAGGATACAAAGGACAATTTGAACATTACACTATATTCTCCGTTCGTGGTGTCATTGACGTGGAAACCTTAACATCTGTCCCTTTGGCAGGCACCTGCTCAAGAAAATTGAGATTTTGAGATTCAACAAGCTAAACATATCCGCGGGGTAGTAAAATTATTTTAAAGGTCATGCCATAAGCCTAACCAGGTGACGGACCTGCTTTTCTCTAATAGCTCTCTCTTCAGCAGAAGATTTCAACTGGCTAAAATTGTTTTGGAATGTCTTAAATGCTCTTTTGACAATGTCCTTATCCCCCATTTTCTCCCTAATAAATGATTTTCTAGTAGTTATAAGAGGATCTGGCTCAGAATTTGAGGGATCCATGGTCAGAGACAAGTGCAAGTGCAAGGATTTAGAAGTCACTTTCTTGTTCTCTCCAGCAGGAGGATTTTTGCTCCTTGGTAACAATGAGCCATTCAATTTCTTCGTGGAAGACTGTGATGCAGACAGTGAACTAGAAGTTGGCACACGCTTTGAGACCTTTGGAGTGGAAATTTGTGGCTGTTTAGTTACAAGTGGTTCTGGTTTCTTCTTTGTCCTTGCTATATCTCTAACCTTGCTCAGTGGAATAATCTAAAACAGTATAGCAAAACATATGAGCTACTGATATTAATAAATAATAAGAACCAAAGTTGCAAGAGGGACACAAAATGCTCTCCGCAATTAGTTTTTTTTTTGCGGCAATGGCCAAGTTCAGTAAAATAATAGTTCACCTTTGAAGATCCCCTTTGATGATCGAACTTCACTTTTTCCTCTTTGATCATTAGGATGCTTTCCATCTCTTTTTCTGAGTTCTTTGGCAATTCCCTCATATCTTGATATCCCTTTTCCTCCTCTTTTATTAAAGCCAATTCTTCCAGCTTGGTTGACTCGGGGCTATCTAATTTGTTGTCCAGTTCTTCTTTCACTCTCCCGTTCGATGAGGCTTGACTTTGTACATCTTTTGCAGCGTCTTCATAGAGCCCACTCAATGAGGCTTGACCATGTACATCAATTGCAGCGTCTTCACAAGGCTCATCGACATGGCCACCATCCCGCTCATTATCCAATTTACTTTCGTGCCAAATCCCTTCAGCAGAAGTTTGGCCATTGGACACATCAAAGCTTGAATCCGTCTGGTCATTCTTTCCCGTTAGATCTCCAATTTTATGGTTGTTTTCCATCGATGATTCATGTTCCATCTGCTTCTCCTGATCAAATAGCTCAGCCTTTCTAGCAGCAATCTTTTTGTAATGGGCCTCAAAGTAGGCCTTTTTCTCAGCTACAGATCCAGGAGTGGCACACTTCTCTACTTCCTCCAAGTACTTATTCTGTGAGAAGGACGACCATTTCTCCCAAGACAAAGAATCATTCTCAAATCTACCAAATGAAACTGATACTTGAAGAGCAGGATCTGAGGCAGCTGTTCCTCCTATCTGTTTATGCAATCACAAGAAACCAAAATTCAAGAAAGAAACAGAATGACTGCTAATAACTACACAAGAACAGAAAGCATGGACTGGAAATCAATCAAGAACCTACAACAAAAATAAGTAGATTCAAGAAGACAATAACGATAACTAGATCCTAAACAAATGAGCAACATTTTTACAGATCAAGGGACAAGTGAGTGTACCTTATCTTCATAACTTGAGGCCGCAACTACTGATTCACCCATAACTACACAGCACCACTCCAGAGCTGAATGAATTACGACTACGACACAACCAGTTTACCCCATTGCCTGCAGTGGCAAAAGCATGCCAACAATTCATTGAATAACAATGAAAAAAAAGACTACGAAGAAGCTAATGCCAATGAATCGAGACAAAGAGAAGGAAAAAACCACATAATAAGAAAGTATGAATGGGAGTATGCGATGGGTTTCAAAGTACTGTTTTTTTTTCCTCTCTTTTTTAGCAGACGGACTTTTAGCTGTGTATTATCACTTCACCTTTTGCACCCTAATGGATCTTTGACGGTTTCTGGTACTTGTGGAAACTATTGATAACCCAATAATCAGACAGAAAGTTTTCTCTTTCTCTAGGGGTTGTTGTTTACGTTCAGTGGTTAGAGAAACAGAGACATGAAAAGATCTTAAAAGGGTTGAGCTCAGTTATGATTAGATTCAACCAAAGAAAAGAAAAGCAAGAAAGCACAATGATTACA
>Ga0325410_1004003_pt1 | contig 16576 bp, 13 predicted proteins | sample PopdelMetagenome_16_FD_206182 | JGI IMG/M metagenome (GOLD analysis project Ga0325410, IMG submission 206182) | Populus deltoides microbial communities from Bellville, Georgia, United States - Xylem-PdIQD-R3 | ecosystem: Host-associated > Plants > Phyllosphere > Stem > Wood/Secondary xylem...
GGCTTAATATATGGAAGAACTATTTCGAGTAGCATATGAAACCAGAGAGCAATATTACATATCTGATGTCTTCCTTATTGGTTAATTAGTTTCCATTAATTCTTCGAATAATATCAAATCAAATCAAATTCAAATCATGGTTTTGAGTATTTTATGCCAGCTCAGTTGCCTACATTAATTCCAATGCCAACTAAGTTTATATTGGTTAAATTCGAGGACATCGATGACCCTTTTTTTCTCCAATTGAGAGTTGAGACCAGAATGATCACTTTGTTACAACTGAAGACAAATTAATAAACAGATCTTACATCATAGTAAATAAGATTTAGAAGGTGTTTGTTTTTGTGGTTAAAATCATGTTTTAAAAGTGAATTTAGCATAAAAAACATTAAATTAATATTTTTTTAAATATTTTTCAATGATTTTAATATATTTACATTAAAAATATTTTTAAATAAAAATCACTTTTGAATAACATATTACAATACTACAATATCAAATAAACTCTTGGTACAAAAATTTAGTACCCCTAGCATCACCCTTTTCTTTAAACACAAACATACAAGTAGATTTTGGTTCTAAATATTATAATTATGCAAACAAATCCTTCAATAGAAAAGATTTCATTATCTTCTTATATATTTTATTTTTTTGTGGCTGACTATTAGCTAGAACTCCGAGCAACATAATTCAATACGGGCTTTGGCCCTCAATGTTTCCAACAGGATCATAATTGCAAGTGACAAACCACCACCCATTCTTGCACTTAGCTCTGCCACACCCTAAATGAACCGATTTGCGCCACACAACCTGAGTGTAATGCAGGCACTCGTCACCGACACATGAGTTGGTATCATGGCTATAGAAAGGCTTCTCACTTGCCCACATTTTGACTGCATCCACTCCATTCAAGTTACCATAACCTTCAGCAATGTTCTCACCATAGGGTCCTCCTGAATGCTCTAATTCACAGTTTTCAACCCTTGAATTTGCATACTTTTGAGCATAGGCGGCAACGGTGTTGTTCCAAGTAATTGGACCAACTCCCACTTCAGCACGAACGGCATTGTGTGCATCGACATAGTCTTGGGGAGAATTTTGGGCTAAGGTGATGTTAACCGAGACGGATGCCATCAAGTATGCTGCTAATAAGAACTTGCTGAACCACATCTTCTTTCTCTATGCAAGGCAGAACTGAGAAAAAGGCAGACAAGTGATCTTTGAGGTTCTTAATACAATGCAGTATAAGGTGTGTATTTATAGAAGGGGAAAAAAAGGTGGAAAAGTCATCACACGAATGAGATTTTCAAAAGGTAGAGATACTTTTATTTACGAGAGTAAAATGTCAGATCATCATCATTTTATTAATGTACACGAGAAAATAAGACAATTGATCAATCACTAATAAGCGGATACAACAAGATATATAGAAAAAGCTACGCAGGGCTGAGGATAATGATATATTTTTGGTGCCTGCCTAATGACTAATTATTTCTTAAGAGATTTCTAATTATTTCACATATATAAAAATCAAATTGATATTAAGTTTGCGGGAATTGTTCCGATAATCTTCTATATCTAGCAAGATTTCTGTCAATTTAGTTTCGTTTTATCTTATCCCCCGTCATACAGTATGGTCTCCACATAACTAGGAATATTTCATGAAATTCATTTCCTGGGAAATCCCACTGGGGTTAAGACAATCATTCTTCATTATCAGGGCATCATGATGCAAAAGGAAAGGAAAAAACACAAAATAGAAGTGCTAAAATCAGCAATATATACCAGTGATGCATCATTACAAGCTTCTTTGATTTGTCACTAGTTGTAAGGATTGCAGAGTTGTCAAATTACTATGAACAAAATTAAGAACTGTTGTCAAGTTAGCGTTTCGTGTACTAATGTAAAGAATAATTCCGCGTACGTTAGTATTGTTTTTATCATCTATTTATCTTTTGGATTCATGATTTTTTTTTATATAATGTTCATGATATGCTATCAATCATGTTCTTACAAGTTACTGAGAACTTTTTGTGGCGGTAATTGAGGAACCTGTAAAAGAGAGAAGAAAAAATCAAAAGAAAATAAAATAAAATTGAAAGAGGACCAGCGTTTCACGGATTGATAAAGTCACTAGCAAACAGTGAGATCATGTGAATAGAAGTCGCTATCCTATCTTCCGTGTAACAAGCGACTGAGCTCACAATTGTTGCACTAAACATTTGAATATGCCCAGGTTTAGTCACTAGCAAACAGCACATGATGAGACCCAGCATTTCACGGATTCATTACAGAAGATTTCTTTAAGCAAATGACTTCAATTCATAGTATTCTTCGCATGTGAACTCAACTGTCGCTCGTTTGTAAAGAGTGCAGCTAAGAAAAAGCAAAGCTTAGAATATCAATTGTCATCTTTGTCTGAGCAAACCATGATATTTTCTACCCATGGGAGATTGATACCTGGGAGGAATTGCGTGCTTCTGAAACCAAATTCACGTTATCAGCGCAGGATTTTCAGCAGTCAAGAATTTATTGTCTTCGAGAAAAAAAAAAGCCTTCGAAGTCTTGCTGATGATTACCTAATATTGTGCTCGTTTTAATTATGTTTGTAGGAATGGAAATGTATGTTCACGGGAGAACTTTGACAGTAAAGAAGACTTTTTCATCGCCGCAACAAAAATAAAACAAGAATATTAGATTGATAAGATAAGGGATTTACTTGGTGACTAAGGTTTTTTTTTTTACTTAAATTTGAATACTTGGTTGTATTTGTTTTCTTCAAGCTTTAGGCTAATAAAAATATTGTCTATTTTCTTAGTTTTAATTGCTTAGCTCATTTAAAAATATTCATATTACCTAAACATACTAGAATATCTAGTGTTCAAGTCACCTACTAATTTACTGTTTTATGAACAATAAAGCTGTGCTCTTTCTCTTATTTTTTATTTTATTTATATTTATTTTCAATTTCAATTTTAATTTTTTTTTTAACTGTCTAAGATAACCAAATCATACCAAGTCAACTCATACATAGTTTAATTTTAAATCTGAGCAACACAAGAAGTGAGGTCAATCAATTTTTTATTCTGTCAATTTTGTTCTTGAATTTATTTTATTGATAAGGCAAGTTGTTTTTACGCTAGTTAACTCGATTATATCATGTTAAAAAAATATCTACATGATTTAATTTTAAGCTAGAACTAAAAACAAAATCAGGTATAAAGATTTTAATATTAATCTACTTAATAATAATACTAAATAGTTATCCATATTTATACAATGTTTTATTATGTTTTAGATTTATTTTACCATGCCCCTGTAAACTAGTTATAGACTAAAGTAAATAAATAAGATGCGGTTTAGTTTTTCTAAAAAAGAAAAGATGCAGTTCAGTTGTTCGTGCAGACCTTAAGCCCAATTTCGCTGAGCAAACAAGTTTTTCAATTATGGGCCGAGAAATGGAGAGAACTCCAACGTTCCTTGCAAACCAAGCGCTTGGCCCACATACATGTCCAAGGCCTGGTGGGCATTAAATAGACCCAAAATAGGTTCAGCTAAAGGAATTGGCCCATAGTAATAAGCTGACATTGTATAATAAACCCTGTAATAAATCTGCCTTAAAGATGCAGAACTAACAAGCCCTACTATCTTCCCAAGAAAAGAAGCCCTAATATCAATTCAGGCCTGCTAATTTGAATACAACTTCTTTGGGTGTGTCGCGTCCATCCTCCTCTTGTTAGCTGCTAAGTTCTTATGGCTACAATTGAAAAAGATTCATGAAACAGAGCCCACTCACTTGGTTGGATGACACTTTGTGTTAAATTCCAGTTGCTTAGGACAGTGTTCTGGCACATTAAAATTATAAAAAAAACACATAAATAAATTAAAATAATTTTTTTTTTCCAAAAAAATGACGAAATGATAGTTTAACTGCTGCTCGGAATAGCCTCTGGATCACTCGTGAAGCTCTCCTTTACTAGGCCAAGATTAACCCGCTTTCAAGAGGAAAAACTTATAATAACTTCGTGGTTGAGAACAAGGAGGAACCTGGTTAAGTCAAACACGTTCTTCTCTGTTTTCATTGCTTAACCATACTTCCCTTTTCTTTTCTTTGGAAGGGAGAGATTATAACGGGCAAAAAATGGGAAACCACCACTATTGGTGGGAAGGCAAGAAATGACGACCAGCATGGGCTGAACATTTTGGTAGCACAGCTAGCTAGTCAATAGAAATGACACAATTTAATTTGGCACCACCATATACAGGTCATAGTTGGACATAATTACCCAGAATGATCTCTATTTGCAAGGTCTTGTGAAGCCATTTAAAGCCTGCCTTTTTTTCTCTCCTCCCTCTCTTTGTATATATTTTTTATTGACCAGCAATTTGAGACAAACTAGGAGTTTCTACAGTTTCTCTCCTCTTCCTTCCTTCCTTCCTTAAGGTGTGCCAACTTCTCGTTCATGTCCCTATGGTTTATAGCTACAGCAATTCTTAACTTGTCCAAGTCTTTGCATTCCTTTTTATCATTTCATTTATGTTCTATTGTATTCTTGCATTAAGAAAGAAAAAAAATCATGACTTCACACATTTTGTGCATGAGATTTTCACAATGCATTAATTGAAGGCATTACGATGCATTATTGTCTTCTAAAAAAACACATGGATCCTATTCTAAAATACTTGCGCAGGGTTTTTGAACACCTTAATCATAAACAGGACGTTATATGCTTGGATAAAGTTAAGGAAGACTTCTGAGAATTACGTTACATAATGATAATGTTGATATTACATAATCTTTTCTTATTCATGTGAAATCATAGAACAATGTCAGGACGCGTGATGGTCAAATATTGAAGGGCCCTAACAAGAGATCGATAAAGAGTAGGATCTGAAAACATAGAACCATCAGAAGATAGGTGTCGAGAAACAACCATGGGGGTATTAACAGGCTTGCAATCAAGTAACTAAGCACGAGTGAGAATGTCACGAGCATATTTTAGTTGACTAATAAAGAGACCATCAGTTGTGTATGTAGCTTCAAGACCAAGGAAGTAACTCAGAGAACCCAAATCCTTAGTAGCGAATTCAGAATGAAGCTTACAAGTAAAACTGTGAAGAAGAGAGGAGTTGTTGCCTGTAATGATGACGTCATCAACATAAAGAAGCAAATAAATAATGTCAGATTTCCTGTGAAAGACAAAGAGTGATGTGTCAGCACGACTGCAATAAAAGCTGAGTTGAGTGAGGAAAGAGCTGAAACGCTGAAACCAAGCACGACGTGCTTGTTTGAGTCCATAAAGTGCTTTCTTCAATTACAAAAATGATTAGGGAAGTGAGGATCAATGTATCCAGGAGGTTGTTCCATGTAGACCTGTTCAGTGAGATGACCATTGAGGAATGCATTCTTGACATCAAGTTAACGAAGAGGCCATTTGTTTGTCACAGTTAGAGATAGGACAACACGGACAGTGGTAGCCTTTATAACCGGGCTGAAAGTGTCGGTGTAGTCAAGACCAGGTATTTGTGTATAGCTTTTAGCAATAAGACGAGCTTTAAGACAATCGATGGAACCATCAAGCAAATATTTGGTCCGAAACACCCATTTAGAACCTAGAATGTTGGTGTCAGCTGGTCAAGGGACCAAATTCCAAGTGTGATTATTTTGCAAAGCCTGAACTTCTTCATCCATAGTGGCGAGCCAAGAAAGATTCTTAGCAGCAGATTTGAATCCTTTTGGTTCAACAGATGCCAAAAGAGCTAAGAGAAGACCAGAGGATCCCAAAAAAGCAAGATTTGCCGGGTGCTGAATTTTAAAAATTCCAGCTTTGGCTCATGTGAGCATAAGATGAGAACTCATCTGAGAGACAACAATTGGAAGAGGAGGAGCTGGTTCAGTGGGTGCAAGAGAAGTTGAACTGGGGTCCGAGTGCTACAGAGAAGAACCTGCAATAGAATTGTCCATCTGCATAGGCTCATTCATGGGATCGGTATAAAGAATACACGAGTTAGATCTGGACCGTGTAATATGCGGGGAATGTGGCGTTGGGGAAGAAGCATGCATGTTTGGATAGGGAGGTGTTGGTTCCAAAAAATTGAAAAATTGAAGGGAAGACATGGATTGAGCCTGAGAGGTATCTAGAGAGGGAAAGTAATTTTCATCAAATTGAGCATGTCGAGTGATATATATTCTAGATGTAGAAGGGTCAAGACAACGAAACCCTTTATAAGAAGTGTTGTAGCCCATAAAAATAGAAGGAATACTTCGAGGGGAAAAATTATTTAGCATATAATCACGTAAACACGGATATACACTACAACCGAAAGGATGAAAATTCTCATAATTGGGAGGAGAACCATATAGAAGTTCAAAGGGGGACTTACCTTCGAGAAGCGGTGCAGGCAATCAGTTGATGATGTAAGCTGCAGTGCTAAAGGCATCAACCCAGAAGCGAGGAGAAGAGTAAGAATGGAAAAGAAGAGCCAAACCAGTTTCAGTCACATAACGATGTTTTCTTTCAGCGGGACCATTTTAGGCAGGAGTATATGGGCAAGATAGCTGATGATGGATACCCGAGGTACGAAGGTGAGTTTTGAAGCAATTGCTTGTAAATTCTGCACCACCGTCACTTTGAAAAAAAATTATGCGAGAAGAATATTGATTTTCAACAAGTTTTTGAAATTAAATAAATGTATCATAGAAGTCAGATTTCAATTTCAAAGGATAAAGCCAAGTAAAGCGTGAATAATCATCAATAAACAAAATATAATAGTTATGGCCTAAATTAGATTTTACAGGTGAAGGACCCCATATATCACAGTGAATTAGATATAACACATTTGATGACTTGTGTTCATTACGAGTACAAGGCAAGCGATGATTTTTTGCAAGTTGACATGTGTCACATAATTTATGAGATGACAATAAAGACGTGAGATGAAGTTGTCCTTTTTTATTTAATAAAGCAAGAATAGAATGATTCACATGTCCAAGGCGTGCATGCCATAAATCATATGAAGCATGAAGAGATTTATTTTTAAGGACAGAAATAAATGCAGAATTGACGCGCTCTAGCACATATAAGCCTCTATCACGTCTACCGGTTGCCACCACCTTTCCCGTTAGGCAATTCTAAATAGTGAAAAAATTATTAGCAAAAGTAACTGATAAAGGAAAATCATTTGTGAGTTTACTTATGGATAAAAGATTTTTAGTAAGGTGAGGAACAACCAAAACATCTAATAATTTAAGATCTGAGGAATGGGAAATATTGCATGTGTGAGTAATGGGTAAGGACGCACCATTCCCTACAATTACACATTCCTTACCCATATAAGCTGTGGATTGCTCCAATGTGGAATTATCTGGAGTCATGTGAGTCGAAGCCCCTATATCCAAAAGCCAATCAGATTCAGCAAGGAATGCTGTGGATTCATGCCGGTCATAGCACTGCTTACAGCGATCAGCATAATGTCCCTCCAGTTGGCAGATCTGGCAGCGTGGTGGACGGCGACCTTGGTTAGTGTGAGTACGGCTCTGTCTAGAATAAGAAGAGTTGCTACTGAACCCGTATCCACGACCATGATTTTGGTGAAAGGAGATGCTTCCACGATGAGAAGAGCTTATGTTGGCAGTGAATGCTACAACTGGAGGCGCTAAAGTCTCCAGAGATTTTTGAAAAATTTTAAAACTCTCAGCTTTAGAGATGAGATCAGAGAAACAGGGCGACCGATTGCATGAAGCTGATCCCATAAAACCTTGAATGCACAGGCATAGACAGTAACTGGACGGGTGCCACGCCTCATCAATTGAAGGTCATCTTTGAGACGAATCTCACGAGCCTTGGAGCGGTGGCTGAAGGTGCTTTCCAAGGCTGTCCAGACCTCATGGGATGTGGAGAGGCCGACAGCTTTAGCCATTGCTTCCTCTGTGAGAGAGGAGAGGAGAAGGTTGAGGAGGCTCTGGTCAGTTGCTTTTCATGCTATGTGACTGCTGTTTGGTGTCTGAGAGGTAGGAGGATCAAATGGTAGTGGCGGCACAAGGGTGCCATCCACATAACCCAACAGACCTTGGCTGTCAAGAAAAGGAAGAAGCTGACTCTTCCATAGAAAATAATTGGAGGAGGAGAGCTTGATTGTAACCATGTGAATCATGGTGTTGGAAGGAAGAAGGGTGGGAGAAGAATAAGATGAACTGGAGGCCATTTGGATCGTGGGATGTTAATCCAATGAAAGCTCTGATACCATGAGAATGTTTGAAATCTGCCACACTGATTTGGTGGTGAGTGCACTTGTATTTATATACATCCAGTATGTAACGTATTACATGAGAAAGGAAGGTAACATTATACATTATTGTAAGCAAGAGGAAAGGAAGGAATTAGATATGATTGTGCTGTGATTAGGGCTGTGTATATATGGAAAGGCTTTGATTAAGGCTGATAATCTTCAACATATATAATAAAATCAATTTTGCACATGCTAAAACCTCAAGGGCTTGGCCAATTGATGATGGTCCCAGGTAAGCCTCTTCTGCTATCATTCTTCTTCCCTAGAGAAGTTTTTTTTCCTCTTCTTTATTTATCATGAATAGAACAATTTGTATGGACCTCATGAGTTAAACTTACCTTACTGTTACAAGATTTTAGTAGGGTTTTTTGAATTACAAATCATCTCGCTCGCGGTTTTAATTTAATTAAATGATACAAAAAATTTCAAATCATGAAAAAGTTTATGTTATTTAGTCTTCAATGGATCATTCAATATCGTATTATAATTTTATCAGCTTACCCATGGTAGATTCTTTCGAGTCTCTATGATCTAAAACATTTTTCTCGAAAAGAATATACATGTAATTAAATTGCCACATTGACTACTCTTCCACTAGATTAATGTTGATTGATTAATTTGTTCTTGCTCTGTTCCGTAGTTTCTGTTATGAAAACAGTACTGATGATGACAAAGTGACCACTGATGATCACCAAGTGAGTACTGATGATCACAAAGTGAGTACTGATGAGAAAGTGAAGTCTGGTGGTGAAGATATCAACTGGGATAGTGTTGGTTTTGGTCTCACTCCCACGGATTTCATGTTCTCAATGAAATGCCCTGTTGGAGACAAATATTCAGAAGGACACCTTGTTCCCTATGGAAATCTTGAGATAAGCCCATCCTCTTCAGTGTTGAACTACGGACAGGTAATCACCAACTCATCAACATTCCCTAATTCTCTACTGACTACTGTAAGATCAGTTTTGATTTACATTATGAACATCTCTTTTGGTCGTTCATAAATTGTAAATATGCGGAGAACTTGATTTTGATGAACTGATAATAATTTAACGCACTCTTAGCGTTAAATCATGTTGGCAGTGCCGTTGAGATAGTAATTCAATTGGCACTGATAATCAATGACAAACGTATTTTCTTGATCATAGGGATTGTTTGAAGGGATGAAAGTATATAGGAGAGAAGATGACAGAATCATGATCTTTAGGCCAGAAGAAAATGCTCGACGCATGCAAATGGGAGCAGAGAGACTGCTGATGCAAGCACCAACGACCGAGCAATTTATTGATGCTGTGAAGAAAACTGCCCTTGCAAACGAGCGTTGGGTATTATTATTTTTACCCTCTGTTTTATCTCCTTGTTTTCTTAATTTCCATCTCATGATAAAATTATATATATATATATATATATTAAAATAAAGATAATAAATAATATAATAGTGTTATTTAAGAGTTTGATTTAGATCACATGTATTTTTAGTAAATATCTATAGTTGAAAAAACTTGTAAACAAGTCGAGAAGTAAAAAATTAAAACAACTATACATATATATTTTTGTAAGATAAGACGTGAAATTTTCTTATAACAGCTAGCATATGATATGAAAATATATATTTATGATTTGTAACCATGTGGGTAAATAAATCGGTGCGATCTTTTAATGGCTATTACTTTTAATAGATCTAATTATAAAAAATTATACATATGCATGCAAAAAAATATATGTAGTTTTTATTTCAATGTAATCAAATTTTTTTATATGTTTTAAAAACCAAACAAAATTATAAATTATCAAACTATATATGGAACTATTCAAATTTTAAATTTTAAATATTCTAATTTAATAAATACTAAAAATATTTTCTTATAAATAACTCAAAATAATCTATTAGATTTAAAAAAAAACATATTATAAAATATTTAAATAATAAGGCGCAAAAGTTTCAAAAACCTAATATTTATAAAAAGGTACAGCAGAGAATTTCTTGCGTATGAATTCTTTGGAGTGGGAAAAGGTGCCTCCCCATGGGACGAGAACATTGTACCTGAGGCCTTTGCTTACGGGAAGTGGAGCTGTTTTGGGTATTGGACCAGCTCCTGAATGCACATTCCTTATCTTTGCATCTCCAATCGGCAACTCTTACAAGGTGGGTGGTTAATTTCTTGTATTGCTTCGGATGTTCTTAAGAAAAATAGATCCAGTCCGATCAAGGCAATTATGGGTTAAACAGGAGATCTAGTGATATTGCAGAGTGGGATCGACGCCTTTAACTTGTCTATCGAGACCAAACTTCATCGAGCTTCCCCTGGTGGAACTGGAGGTATCAAAAGCATTACCAACTATGCTCCGGTAAGCATAGTTTGCAACTGGTTTGATTTTGATACTGTTTATGAAGTCGCAGTGGTAAACACTATTGAAGTATTTCATTGATTGAATTGTTTTTTTTTCCGGTTTGCTATAGGTTTTTGAATCAGTGAAGCGAGCGAAGGCTGCAGGGTTTGGTGATGTCCTGTTCTTGGATGGAGAAACTGGAAAGCATATTGAAGAGGCTTCTTCGTGTAATGTTTTCATGTTGAAGGTATTACAGAATAGCATTTTTTCATGTAATATTTCCACTTATAATAACAGGCAGAAGAGGCTTCTTGTTCTATATCTTCTTTCCCAGGATCAAGTTCTTCTCCCCAAATTAAATCACACTCACAAAGCTTCTTCGTTGTAGGGTAATGTCATTTCAACCCCCACCATACTCGGGACAATTTTGCCTGGAATTACTAGAAAAAGCATCCTGGAGATTGCTCAAGATTGTGGTTATGACGTAATTAAGAATTATCCTTCCACCACTTGAATAAGCCTTGTGTGTGTCAGAATAACAGTTCAAAATGTCTTCTGAAATACAACAAAGAGAAACATGATCTTAACTTCTTAATTTCCTATACCAAAGAGTGAGACAATTTTGTTGGAATATTGCCAATTATGTAGCTGCTATTGTCAAAGAAGATGGCTGCCATGTGAGAGTCAAAGAGGGTTGCTGGTGCAACATTTGCAACCCCTTGACATTGTCAAAGAAAAAGGCTACAATGGTGGGTTGTTGGTGGCAGCCAACAACCATTGTCTAATGTCAAAGTTTGGTAAGTTTGGCAGCAAAAGGAGCTGTCATTGAAACCTATAAATAAACACCAAGAATGCAGCACAAAGAGAGAGAGAGCAAGAACAAAAGAGAGAAGAAGAGGAAAAAAAAGAGAAGGGTTGCCACCAGCAGCCCTGCTGCTGTATGCAGCTGCTGCCCTATGTAGCAATGAGAGATGGGAGTTAAGTGGATGTGATCCTTCTCCGTGTGTTGTATTCTTTCTCTATCTCTAATAATATCGATCTCTTCCATGGATGTAGGCAATTTGCCGAACCACGTTAAATATTGTGTTAGTGTGCTTAGTCTCCTTTGAGCAATGATCATGAACACCACTGTTCCGCTCCCCAGTAATTGGTATCAGAGCCACCACTAGTGATTTCTCCCACCAACAAATTTTGGCAATCTCGATGATCAGGTCGAAGAAGGACGTATTCCAGTTGAGGATGTGCTTGCTGCGGATGAGGTATTTTGCACAGGAACTGCAATTGTAGTCACTTCTGTTGCCAGCATAACCTATTAGGAACAAAGGTGAAGAAAACTACATATGGTTTTTCCAGACACTTCTTGGTTTCCACCACAATGATTTCAAATAGGCCAGACAGAAGGAGGCATCTACTCGACGAGCTTGATGAGATGGAGGCGCGTATTAAGGAAGTGAGTGGCGTCATGGTCGACGGTAGCAGAGAGAACGGGGAAAGGTCAAGCAGTGCCGTTAAGGAGCTGGAGATGGTGACGGAGAGGTTAGGAGAGGGATTGGATAGGTTGGGTAACGGCGTGAATGAAATATTCAATTCGGTTTTGAGTACTAGAAAGGGGATGCTGGAGAAAATGAGAGTGGGTCCACCACAGGAGAAACGAAGCGATGCTAAAGAGGTTACAAGTAACCTATACACTAAACAGGAGAGAACACAGTGTGTCACAAACTGCGAACAGCCCTTACAGGAATTCAAACTGGACTTGTTGAGGACAAGAAGGGATGGACTGTCCACCTTAATTAAGCTTCTCAAAACCCCAGAGAATCCTTCTCTGCATCAACTGATGAATGGTTGTAGCAATTAATTGGCAGGACATGCAATACAAATCTTAAAGGAAGGATTTGTTCATTGCTTATCAGTTAATCTGTTAGTTCACATGAAGATACGAAAAAAACAAAGAAAAATATGCCATCTTTACATATGGATGGTGAACACGAGCGTAGTTAAACAAAGCCCGAGTCCAAATGACTGTTTTCCTCGAGGACTATACCCTTTTTGTATGGTTCATCAATTATTAAACTTGAAAGAGCAATAAAGATGGCAACTTTCTTGATGTTCAATGTGTAGGGGATTTCGCAATAAAGATGGCAACTTTCTTGATGTTCAATGTGTAGGGGATTTCCCCTCTATGCATGTAACAGTGATGTTTTAGCACACTAACACATAATATTTAATGTGGATGTAGGCAAATTATCTACTTCCACGAAAAAAACCATTTTTATTAGAGATAAATGGAGAAAATATTACAACACATATAAAGAAGAAAGATCACTTCTTCTCTTGACTCTCATTGCTCACACACTGCAAAAGACAACAGGGCTACTGGCAGCCACTCTTCTCTCTCTTCCTCTTTTCTCTTCTTTTCACACACACTCTCTCTCTCATTTTACTATTTAAATGATGTCTTTATTTATTGGTTTTAATGGCAGCTACTCTTGTTCATTTGTCAACTGGTGGCCCCCTAACCTTTGCCTACTTTGTGAATTTCGGTTGCTGCAACAGTAACCTTCTTTTACTCTCACAAGCTGACTTTGTTTTATTTTTATAATGACAGCTATTTTTTTCTAGAAGATGAGCTGCAGATACTGCCATATAAGAGGCAATATCCCAACACAATGCTATCATTTAAGTTATATAAACAAGGTCAGCGTAATGATTGGAAATATATAACCAACAGTTTCTTTCAATTTCCCCACTTATAATAATATTTTGAGGGAGTACTATTGAAGTAACGGAAATGGGTTTTCGCTGGAATTAAGAAGAGAAATCTTCTTTCTGATCAATATGGGACTCGGACTAATGATCATCTTGTTTTCTTATAGCTTTCTGCATCAAATCAGAAGGAGGAGGAGGAGGAGGAGGAGGAAGGGGCACTGCACGTCAGAAAATAAATTAAGATTGCAAAACTGTATTTATTTTTCCTCATTCTGTTTAAAGTCTCCCAATAAGCCAGGACGTTGTAAAATTACCACAACCTTTTTTAGCTTTTATCTTTTTTTCCTTTTTTAAAATAATAATAATAATAATAATAATGAGCCCAGTGTGTTTTTTAAACTGCGCAGTAGAGTTGGTCCTTTTAAAGTTTTTAAATCTCACTGGCCCTGATTTTTTTTTAATTTTCAGGATTTGAACACGAGATGTTTTATGGCTTAAATAATAAATTAGCTTTATTTCGGTTAATTTGAATACGGTATTATGGGAGACCATACTACATTATATTATTACCCATTGCTGGCAAGTACGTAGCATGCATGGCTTTGTTGTCCTTGTAGCTGCGACCTTCTTAACCCACCTACAGCATGGAAGAGCACTGTCATGGGTCAAGTATCAGTGTCTCCTTTCCTATCAAAAGGTCTCGAGTCTCTATAGCCTTTCCTTTATAACAAAAGAAAAGGAGTGATATAGTAAATAAATTAATGACTCTCCGATAGCTTAAAGATATTTCATGTAGAGTGTCACAGTGAGGGATTTGCTCTTTCTAGCGGTGAATAAATATGACATAAGCCAAGAGTTTAGCACCAAGAAGAAGAAGAAGAAGAAGAAAAGGATCGATCCTGCCTGGTGGTTGCTTCATCTCATGTGCATGAGCTTTTAGCTAGCCACGTGAAATCCAAATCAGGCAAGTAGGAGCAGCATGTTAGGGCAATGGATACAGCGATAAGCTTTTGAGAACTGAAGATAATTATTTTTAGTGTATTAATTGTCCATGTTATATTATTTATTAAAACATATAAAACTACCACAAAGAAAACATATATAAAAACATTGAACATTATATTTCAATTAAACAAACCTCATGTCGAGCTGTCAAACCCAATATACTTGGATTCGACTGCATGTTGAGCAAAAATTAGCATGAGTCTAGCGAGCTGTCATACCTAATGTACTTGATCTCTACAACTTGCGAAGCCCAAGTAAGCGTGGGTCTGACAAGCTGTCAAACCCAACATACTTTGGTTCAGTCACATTTTAAGCTCAAGCGAACATAAAGCTGGCAAGTTGTCAAACTCAACTCTATTGATTTTAGCCATGTGTTGAATTCAAGCGAATATTATCTTGACGAGCTGTCATACCCACATTCCCTAGACGTAGCTACGCGCAAAGCCCAATTGGTCTACGAAATGTTATAGACTTATATTAAGGTTATAAAACTCTGTTTATTCAATCTTAAGACTTTTAACAAACTTTTCATTTTAAAAATGATCATCTCCTTGCATCTATAGGTGTATAAAAAGTATTTTCAATGCCTATTATATTTTCATCTTATTAATGATATGTAAAGGATATTTATCTTTGATTAAAGATCTTCTCAGCCCCTAAACCTCACGACTACCATGCACCAACCATGCATTTTCTAATCTTCGGAGAAGAGAATATTAACCTTTATTGAGTATATCATAGTAATCATCGTACAAACACCAAATATTGAGTATATCAGGTTTTGTAACATCATGGCACCATCTTTACATGTCTCCTGCACATGTCTCCTGCGAAGAGTAGGATTCTTTTGGATCCGAATCCAGCTAAGTTGTTAGTCTGTTGTGCCTTTACTCTTTTTGGTTAAAGTTTGTCCTAGCTAGGATGCTAAAAATGATGAGCATTATACCTATCCATAAAGGATTTTAATTAATTCCTGCAAAACCGTTTCTCCCTACAAGGCTAAAACACCAACGCCGTTAATTGCTGCCTCTTCAGAAAAGGAAAGAAACACAGCTCACATGCATGCCGATAAACAGAAACAAGAGTTCATTGGGATTGTGAATTGTCAAGGCCGATTAATTCAAGAGGGAAAAGTCAACAGTACTAAAAAACGAAGGAGCCGGTTCTAATGAAACTTTATTGGCAATGCTGTACTATTGATCTATATATATATATAGCAATGGAGGTTGAATTCAAAACTGTATAATTAGAAATTTAAATATTCAAATCCGATCTGATTTATTTTCATGATATTCAAGATCTGGGTATATTCTAATATGATCGATCCTTTTTTATCTTCATGATCTTAATTTGGGATATCGATCTTAGTGAGATATCATACCATGATCTAGATTGTGAAATATTCTAGCAAGATAATCTTTAAGATTCTTTATGATTGACTTGCTTGGGATCACTTCATGAAATTTTTATTTTTTAAAAAATATTAATTTTTTTAATGTTTTTTTATCTTTTTAATGTGCTGATGTTAAAATAAATTTTAAAATTAAAAAAATAATATTATTTTAATATATTTTCAAGTAAAAAACATTTTGAAAAGTAACTCCTACTATTATGCCAAACACACCTTATTTGAAAAGGAACCAGTTGGTTTTAATTTGTTTTTATACAATGTATCATTAATTATACATGTATGTAAATTAAGATTATAATCACGTTTGTTTTTTATATATTTCAGAAGTATTTTTGATAAAATTTATAAAAAAAAATTATTTTTTTTTCATATTTATTTAATGTGCTATGTCAATCACTACTTCAGTCAATCTCTTTCCTTTATATATCATTTTCCACTTCAATGGCTGTCGTCATATATTCTTGTCAATATCTGGAGAAAGATTGTGCATGGTATAGATTTAGATATTTAGATCATCGATTACGTTCTGTATTGAGATTCTATGAAGAATCTACTTATTTAATAATCTCCCCTGGCGGTTAGGGAATGCAATACATGCTATTTGTTGTTAAATACGCGATCAAGAAAATAAAAAATAAATAAAATAAAAATGGTGTAATTATTAATAACTGGTGGGGCAGATACCGATTGTGGAAGTAAATATATACGGCACGTAGCAAATAAGCACCACAACAGCAACTGCCTAATTTTGAAGACTGGAGTCCCGTTTTGAATTGCGAATTGATCGGTGCTCTTGTTGGCGAGAGAGAGAGAGAGAGAGAGAGAGAGAGAGAG
>Ga0325410_1004004_pt1 | contig 16576 bp, 3 predicted proteins | sample PopdelMetagenome_16_FD_206182 | JGI IMG/M metagenome (GOLD analysis project Ga0325410, IMG submission 206182) | Populus deltoides microbial communities from Bellville, Georgia, United States - Xylem-PdIQD-R3 | ecosystem: Host-associated > Plants > Phyllosphere > Stem > Wood/Secondary xylem...
AGAAAGGTAACATTTTAAAGAAAATTAGCACAATATTGAAAAACAAGACTTTTTTTTTCAACTGATCAGAATATTAATATTTAAAAATTTATTAAATAGGCATGAGAGAGCAGATAGAAAAAAAAAATCTTAAAAACACACATTACCACATTATTAATTTCATTTGAAAAATTTTGGAGAGACAAATATAACAATATCAAAAAAATTACTAACTATAACCCAAGTATATATATTTATCATAAAAAACAAGTAAGTCGCCTGTTATTTTTTTGAATAATAAGTATGATATTTGGGTTATAAATGAGTCACTAACTAACATTAAAATTTTTTTTTAATGATATTAATAATGCTGTAATAGGAGTGTTGACATGTTTTTGAGATTTTTTTTTCTTCTATTTATTTAATTATTTTTTTAGATATTATTATTTTAAAATAACAATAAAAAACTATCATGTTTTTCTGTTATTTCACTTATTTTTTTAAAAAAACAATATTAAAAAAAATTATATACGCTAATAAGTAAGAATAACAAAATCTATGTTGGGTCCCACTTTTGTCGACCAAAATGACAACGTACGGCATCAACAGGGTTAAATTCAAGGTCTCGGTTCGCATAGCTGTAAAGCCTGTACTAGCCAATGAACGCGTTTGATGGATGGGCTTGTTTTAGTGTACTTATGGGACGTGGGCTTTGTTGTGGGTCCTTTGTACTGTTACTGTACCCTTTTTTTTCTCTTGTTTTTTTTTTATTATATAAAATTAATATATTTTAAAATTTTTTTAATATATAGATATTTTGATTAAAATATAAATTAAAATATATTAGAACGGTTTTAATATATTAAAAAAATATATTTTTAAATAAACACTTTATCTTGTCGGTAAATCTTTCTTGGCCTCTTTATATTGGCTAAATCAGCAATTATTAATGGTGCTAATACACTCCAACTAGACATCACAATGATAGCTGCAGCTCTTTTGGATTTTTTTAGTGGTGAAGAAGAATCCAATGGAAGGTTGCCGAAACAGTGCGTGGAATTGCTAATAAAAAAGAAATAAAAGAAAAAGGAGAAAAGCCACCGACAGTTTTGATTGGCTAGCATGTGGGAATGTCTGGGATAAACAATTATAAAAGGGTGGTTCTATAAAGGAGGAATATAGGAGCCACGGCTATAATCTTTTTGTGAGGCAATTCCTGTACGGTCACAGTGAAGACATCTAATCCACCGACAGAGTTTGAGCACGAACTCTTTGTAAGACGTGGGTTCCTTAAATCTTGAGATTTTCCTTTTATATAATCTTGAATTTTGATTTCTTCTATGGTGTGCGAATTGATCGCTGTTTCGGAGATTTATTAGCCTTTGAACAGAAATATAGCAAAAGAAACCACACATCCATTCAAGTGGTGCACTAAGAATCACTCCTAGAAAATTAATAAAAATAAAAATACTAATAGAAAATATTTTCTCGTTGGATTAATAATTTCATATGGAAATTGTGACAGAATAAAATAAATATCTATAAGTAATTTCATTGACATTATTAACATGTCAAATTACAAACAAAATTTCATTAACAATTTAAAAATAAATTAAAACTCGATAGTACTCTCCCGTCCCCATTTTTTTTCTTCTTCATTCAAGTAGAATTACAACAACCTCTCTCTCTCTCTTTCTCTTTTTTTTTTTCTCTCTCTTTCACATACACACATTTTATTAATTTCAGTGCCCCACAATCCAGCCACCCAACCCATCAACACCAATGTAATTTTTGTCAAGTAGGGTTAGCTTCCCTTTCTTGATTCCATTTTTTCTAAAGTTTCACTCCATCAAGTAAGCTAACCCACTTATTTTTGTTGTAACTTATTTATATTTTAAGTTGATTTATTGAAATTTATCTGTAGTATTTGTAATTTGCTTGAATATTTAAGTGTTGTACTTGTTTTATAATGATAATTTTGTTGTATTAATGTATGATTTGTATTTTAGAGTTTGTTTGAGATTTGAGATGAATGGATTTAATTTGTCACTTGATGAGACTAAGAGTAATTTTATAACTTAGATGTGTTAGAATTGAAAAAAGTGATGGATAATTTAATAAGTACCAATTGATTTTTGTCAATTTTATGTTTAAGTTGAAAATTTTGGGAAAATTAAATATGTGTGGAATTGATAACATATGTTTATCCTATTTTTCACACTAATGCTCAATGCATTTTGATTTAATTTTTGAATTGTGTTCATTGTTTTGTTAGGTATTACTTCTTCATCAAGTAATGGTGTCAATGATCATACCATGAATTTAGATGATAATTATGAAGAGACACTCTATATAAAGGTTACAGACCAAAGCTAAATCACTAAAAACAATAAATCAGGTATCTCTTTTTTTATAGAGCCTATTTCAAGCAAATGGATAGTAGACTAAAATGATGGCTTTTTTTATATAATATTTTTTTGGCCTATAGTGTTATTTTTTCTAGAGTTATTTTAAGTATTAAATTTATTTGAAAATAGGTTCCTTGAATTGATTTTCAGGCTTACCAATTTTGAAGCTCCTTGTTTTATCACCTTTACGATGAAGTGATCATTCTAAGAGCCATTGTTTTAATAAAGCAAGCTTTATGACCATCATGAATGGATATATATGGTAGGTGTTTGATGGAGAAAGTTTAAGATTAGATAATTAATTTTTAATTGGAGTTACTAATGTTTTAAAATTTGGAAACTATTTCTTGTATCTAATCAATTAAGAAAAGGTTTTGCTAGAACAAGAGCAATGAGGCACTTGTCAAGAGAGTGATGGAAAATCATAGTGCAACTAGATAATTTTAAATCAATTAATGTTATATTATTGTAAAATAGTATTCTTTTATTTTATTACCTAATTATTGTTAATAAATTTATGTACAAGGTTGAGTGATTTTTGATACAATGCCTATAAACAAGCAATTAAAAAGGCTGGGTTAGATGACATAGAGAAGTGGAAAAACTATAAAACGAGGCATGTTACACAACATAATTGGGATTGTCTCAACAATTTGTGATTTGAAAAACTTTTACAAAGTGCTCATGATATGGTACACAAAATAAAAATAAAGAAACTCATGGTTCGATAAGCAAATACACCAAATGAGTGATTTCATTTATAATCATGCAAAACATCTAATAATAACTTTTTGTTATATATTTTATTATTTTCTTGAATTTTTAATTATATGTATATCTATGAGACTTTTAAAAAACTATTTAATTTTTTTAAAGAAAAAATCTTGGGTGAGAATCGACTCTAGTGGAGTTACTTGAGAAAAATCATATAAAATAGAATGATAGGGAAAAAGAGAAAAAAAAAATATCGATACAAGAGCGAAAGTGTTTTTGTAAGTTTTTTTTATAGTTATCATTGGTTTAAGATTGTTTATTTGCATTAACAATATGAAATATAATTGAATTTGAGAAATTTACTTTTTGCGTTTATATGAGACATATAATGACGACATGGTTGCAAAATTTAGTAAAGACACTTCCACTCATTCTCTTCATGATTCTCAAGTGTGGTTGGAGAATTGACTTCAGTGGATTTACATGAGAAAACATATATAAAAAAGAAAGATAAGGAAAAGGAGAAAAAAAATAATCGACACAAAGGAAGAAGTGTTATAAGTTTTTTAATAGTCATAATTGGTTTACGATTGTTTATTTGCATTAACAATATGAAATATAATTGAATTTATAAAATTTACTTTATTTTATATGAGATATATAATGCTAACATGATTGCAAAATTTGGCGAAGACACTTTCACCCATCCTTTTCATGATTCTCAAGTGTGGTTGGAGGTTGTTGCAAGTGATAGACCTAATAGAAATCGAGTTTATGATTTGCTTATAGCATCAGCTCGAGAACTGAAGACGAGATGTATTGTTTTAATTGTAGTCACACCATATTTTAGCCCAAGCTATACATCACATGAATTTGATGAGATTGTCCATAAATGGGTTTAGGAATAAATACCTGTTGAGAAGGAGAATATAAGAGTAAAACACCTATAAGAAAATAAGATGTATTGAACTCAACTAAGTGTAACTATAAGTGTACTTTTTTCTCATCTTCTTAAATCTTCCGATTAATGATCTTTTCCTCCCTCTCCACCTTCATCTTTTTATCACCTTTAATGTGATGTATCGGGTATATATAATTCACATTGTTGATTTGATTGTATTTTAATTTGAATTTTAATGGTTTCTTACTAGAATTTTAATATATTATTGATATCTATTTTTTCTTTAAAAGCATTTATATATGGAATTTTATCTATCTCATTATTGTGCACTATTTATATGAATTTGTTAGTGAAAACTCATAGATCTATGTAATCCATTTTAGCATTACTCATTGTGAAATTTGTATAAGTTAATTTTTGGAGATGCTTTTTCATTATGATTGTGAGTTTGTTACGAGCAATTAATTGTTGGTTTATGGATTATAACAAACGAAAAAAAAATAGAAATCTCTTATGGAATTGCCAATGAAAATGGAGTTCTAACGACATTTCCACTAGAAATTTCACACCTATTTTAGAATTTGTTTTTTAGACTTATAGAATGTGTGGAAACTTACTGATGGAATAACCGATGAACAATTCTATTAAGAAAATAAATGTTGATGGAATTGTTGATCAAATAGAAAATTAGACGAGATGTTTTTTGACAATAGTATTTCATTATTGATTTCGTTAACATTTTTCAATGCTAACAAAATCTTTATTATACGTCAACAGAATATTCCATCAATATTTTATAGGTTTCTAGTAGTGAGTGGTATAACTAACAAAATAAGAAAGGTACATAATTTTATAGAGATGATTTCTATATAAAATTAATCATTTTTATAATTAAATTTCATGCCTAAAATGCAATTTTCTTATATAAAATGAAAATGCTAAAACATGACCCTATATGATGCTAAGCATCTTTTTGAAAACAAAAACATTTAGCAAACTATTATTCATTCTCCATCTCCTTCACTATTTTTTTTATTCTATATTTTAGTTTACTCAAATCTTGTATTGCATGAGATAATCATTGAAACTTTAAATGAATTTTGGACTTCTCACGATTGATTATGGATTGAAGTATCTAGGCTTAATTTTTGGGCTAAGGTATTCAGGCTTGGTATTCTCTACAAAAAAAATAGGTCTTCTATGCACTTAGGGGAACCTTTGATTTGGTAAAACATAAAGAAAATATGTGAGCTAAAAAGAAATAAAAGTATGAAAATAAATTTAAAGTAAAGGTTATGCACTTGTTTTTTTCAATGATCTCATGTGTTGATGGTCCTAGGTATTTATACGCTCTAGTCAACGAGATTATATGACTTACTTGATAAAGTACGTGTAGCTTACTTAACAATGAGTAGGGTAACCAACTTGTATTTCTATAAGATAAATCACGATAAGAAGTTATGTTGTTATTGAAGATTGTTGTTTTGACCAAAGAAAATAACAATAAGTCACATAGTTCAACAAATAAAATGATTTGATTACATAGTCTAAAATGTAGCCAAAATAATATTCTTCCAACCAAGATGCAAGCCAATAAAATGATTAGTACAAGAATTAGCATGTGAAGATTCTACAAGCTTTGATGGCTTCTAAAACAAGTAATTATGTAGTGTCATACTAACATCTTTGAGACTCTAACAACACATGAGTAAGCATTGCTCTGCATGCTAGAGACTCATTTGGGCTTATTTGAAATTTATATGGGGTTGGGTTTTGGCCAACCCATTATTGACCGTGCATCTTTATTTTTTTCTAGCCTAGGGTTAAGATGTAGCTCAACTAGAGCAGCTAGAGGTTAGACTGAGGCCAAACCCAAGTGACTAGACACCTTTGCTACCTAGTTTAGTTGTTATGCTCAATCCTAATCAATACAAAGTTACATAGTTTGTGGGGTGGTTAAGCTTACCTAAACATATCGAACAACAAAGTTTTCAGATACATGTTGGGCCAAGACCCATATTGAACAACTTGTTATCTAATTTATCTTTTAAAAAAAAATGAATAGAAGTATCATTATAGATTCATAAAAAAGGTAAATTACTCTAAACATCTTATTTTTTGTACCTTAAAAAAAATAACTTTGTAACCAAGTTTTTGAATATTATACTTTGCAACCTTTGTCAAAGTAAATTTTAAAAATCAACGAAAAAATAATAATGCCTTCATATATATTTAAACATGAAAGTTAATCATTACCACACAACTCATTCTCTCTTTTTTTGCTAACCTTTTCTTCTCTCTCATGCTCTCTCTATCAAACACATATCTAGCAAGAAATTCAAACACAAATCCACTAAATGAGGTCGTAAGAACTAGTTAAAGTTAGATAAGGTTTGGTTTTAAGGTTATGAGGAAAATAGGAATGTCAATTACATCTACTGCCAAGAAATTGTCAATAGTTGTGTCGTCTTTGATACAAGAGTTATGATAACAAACTGCATTAAAAAGAACTTTTTTTTATCCAATATCTTCTTGGATTTAAACTTTAGGTATCTAATAATGCATTCTACTTTAAAAAATACCATTCTCATCCTTTAAATGATATAGTTAACCACTATAAAAGTTCTAGTATACAAAGGTTGATGTGTAAAAGCTAATAATTTTAGTACTATAGATCTTAGTTTTATTTGGTTGGTGAGGGAAATGATGGTGTGGGTCTTAGTTAAAGTTTGATAGTTGTCAATTGAGAGAGAAAGACAAAGGGCTTACCACTATAAGGAGAGATGGGCTAGGGGGTTGAGAACTATGTTAGAGAGATAGGGGAAAAATATTGAAAATAATGAAGGCTAGGTTTTTTTTATTTTTTTTATTTTTGTTTATATGTTACTATGTTTTGAAAACAGTTTTGAAAACAAATGACTATTTAGCCATTATTTCAAATATAATGGTAATCTTATAAATAAATACACATTTCTTTTCACTTTTTTTTTTCTAGCATCAACTTTTAAAGATGTAAAGTATTATTTGCCTTAAGATTTCAGGTTACGAAGTGTAATATTTGAAAGCTTGGTTACAAAGTGAAAAAAATAACCAAGCCATAGATGTTTAAAGTAATTTACTAAAACAAAGCCCTTGTATTATAAAAACTTTTACAATTGGTTTTATTTCAGTGATGTACTTCTAGCTATTACCATAACATTACAAAAGGATGCATGTCACGTATAACATATTGACTTTATACATGCTACAATGTCATTTAATAATAATAAGAAGAAAAACATTAACATATAAAAAATATTATAAATCATCTAATTGGTAAATTTATCAATAATTTTCATATTAATTGTATGTTAGATCGTTCATAATTTTTGTAATGATCTACACATGTTAATTTCTCTTTTAAATAATATATATATATATATATATATTTAATAAAATAAAAATGACTAAACATGTATAATCAATACTCAATGTCTTATAAATTTGCATCTTGTAACTTATTTATCTATTTATATTTATATGTACTTTGATAATTCTTATGATTTTAAAAAAACACATAAATATTTAAGGTGCTTGTATTTTAAAGGCTTCAATACAAAAGTGAAATATAAATTCTCAAGAAAACTATAAAGTATGAATTAAAAAATCCAATAAATAAAATTTATATGGATTAAGAAGATTGAGAGCATTTCCTATTTTGCTAATAATGCACTTGAAAAACAAATCCCATATAAGGAGGTTGTTATCATCTCCATATATATTCCATAAATAAAGATGTAAGTAGTACTTAACCTAATATATAGCATAACAAGAAACAAAAGAAGGGGATACCCTAATGTTATAAAAATTGTTATAATCTCTAGAGAAACACCATTATCTTCCTTTGTGGCTGAAAAAAGGCTAAAAGAAAAAGAAGAGAGAGAGAGAGAGAGAGAGAGAGAGAGTTGTTTAGAAAGGGACAAGTGAGGAAAAAAAAAGACAAGCTCAGAAATCAATAAGAAGAGAAAGGGAAAAGGAGGCCACTAAAGTGCCATTGTGGTTCCTCTAGCTAAATGCGTTGGATAAAAAAAAAATCTTGTTAAGATAAATCCAATAAGAACCACAATTAACTAGCATGTTTATTGCACACATCAAGCCCAATATCTTTTCCTTTTCTCCAATTTAATCTTTAGTTCTTTAAAAAATCTTTAATTGAATCTCTAAATTAGCTGAACTAGATAATATGCAAGAAAGATTATTTTTTCTTGATGTAGTCCCTAATTATTCACTGACTTTTCAATTTAATCCTCAAATTATCTTAATTGGAAAACATGCAAGGGATACAAAAAGAAACAAAAAAAAAAATATTGTCACACATATGTTCACATTGTGTAACCAGCTGATAGTATTATATAACACTCACTTGATTCTCCATTCTATAAGCTATTAGTGTGAGCGTATAAATCGTCATTATGATGCCTACCATAAAATTGTTATTAGAAGCCTAAATTATCTCACAAGTTATTAGTGAAGCACTTGCACAAATTAACTATTCTCTTTAATTACTTTGTATGGTACGTTTGTGGCTTTACTCTCTATGAGATAATTTTATAAGAATTGAGGTGTGTAAATACCTAACATCACCAGGTAACAACCATAAACAATAATACAAAACCACATACAATAATCACAATACATACATTTATATGCTTTTATTCTTTTTACTATACATGTTTGTTAAATTAGACATCAAAGGGTTCTTCATCTTGATAAATGACTTTTTTTTGCAAGAATTCATAAGCCACAAGCTTAGCCTAATTTAAAAGAAAAGTTACAAAACTCATAACACCAATACTAGAAAGGCCCAATTTCAATTTGAAGTTTTTCTAACTTCATCAATGGTGCTATTCGTAGGAAATTAAAGAAAGGGTAGTTCATTCTCTTTTTAAATATCATTAAGTTTTTCCATAACCAATAACTTAAAAACACTAGAATATGAGAGAGTAATTAACGTCCTTATCATAAATACATCAGCTCTTCCATATCTCCACCAAATTATTTATAAAATAAAAGTTTTCATAAAAGTTGTTTTAACTACCCTAAAACATCTTTGAACTTTGTCACTCCCTCAACAAATGACACTACAACTAGCTCCATTATATGTGCTATAAAGTGTTTGTAGAAAACTTTATTTCATTAAAGAAATAGTTTAGACTAACATATAGAAAAGTAGAAATAAGAACAGTCATACTCTAACCCTATGTAAAAACAACTCCTACCATGAAATTCATTCTCAAGCTAGATGCTCCAGGCTTGGACTCCAAAGATCTAAAAATAAAGTGTCTATAAGTCCTAGCTAAAAACATGGTTATCGCCATCAATCCATATCCAAATCTTATTCATCTACTCCTTATAAAAAAAAGATCCCAATACGAGATGAGGTCAATAATGATATGAACTTTTGAGAATAAATATTATTTTCATCAAGTGGAAGATTATCTACTTTCTAATCGATTGTCGCACACCTATCTCTCTCAGGATTGCATGTCTGAGAAGAAGGATTTAAATAACTATAATAGACTTATAAACCCAAGAGAACACATACAAAATACATGAAGCAACCTAGAGCCTGTAATACAAGATAGTGGTGCTATATACAAAATATTTTTGACGATGTTTTATGGGTCTACTTGGGTATAGCACCATAAACTAAAATTTGGCTCTATTATTGACTTTTATGATATCTGTACCAAACTCACCTCCCACTTTAGCATAAACATACTTGCTAAAACAATAATATTTAATTTTTTTTGTCATCACACAACAAGAAGATAAGAACACTAAAGCATATCTAAAAACATTTGACGAGGAAATTCTGAATATGGAAGATCTACTCTAACCTATTGCCATAAAGACCCTAATTAATAGGGTCTATAACTATATTTTATGGGAACGACTATACATCCTACCCAGTCAAACTCCCTTTAAAGTTAAACAATTAATAAAAAACTACATCCTTATAAAAGAGGTAAGTATGACTAAACAAGGACACTTTTGGTTCTGATAATAAATAAATAAAAATAATTTTCCAACCACCATTGGTCTCTTACCATACCTATGGCATTTAAAAAGATTCTAAAAGGTTTCGTTCATAATTAATTGATGTTTCTTGAGCTCATGACCATGCTTTTAAACACCATGCAAATTAAGGCATTAGTTATCATTAAAGGAAGAAAACTTATGCAATATTCCCCTCCTATGATGAATGATGTGAAAATATAGAGCTATAATAAATTTTATCTTTTTCATCGTGATAATAGACACGATACCAAGGATTCTTATACCTTAAAAAGATATAGAAAGATCAATTGTTAAGGGTTACTTCTAATAGTTCGCCACGAGAGAAATACAACCCAAACAAAAAAAGATAAAGGTTGGTTTATCCCATAATGCATTTGACACGAACAAAGAGTTGAAGTTTTATCCCAAGTGCAGGAGTGTCAAAATAATAAATAACCCGGCAAGACCGGGGTCGAACCACAGGGAGGTCAACTATATATATATATATTAACAAAGAGTAAAGAGATCTTTAAGATGTGAGATTAATATAAGGATTAAACAATAATAAAAACAGATGTCAAGGTTAGAGGGTCCACTAATAGTACTAGAAATAATTAAGATAGTATAAATTCTTTATTACTCAATTGGAAACCACACACAAAAGAGGTTCCAATCGGATGATTTATCCTTAATAGTTCATTATAAATTTTTAACATGATCATATTAATTATCTTATTTTATTAACACCATACTTTTAAATATTATCAGGAATTCATGATGCTAACTTATGTTAACAACAAATCAAGCTCCTCTCATAACAACGATGTCGGCCAAAGACTATGAAGAATCAAGCATTTATTGCACCTAGTGTTATACAATACAAATCTAGATTAATCATTTAACAAGCAAGGTATTATGAATTAGTATGATAAAAAGATAAGACTTATTAATAACAAATTTTTTTGGATATAAACATTGAAATCCATGTTGAGTTTATATTATTCATATTCTAACACCATTAGTGAAATCTTTTCACCTTGACAATATTAACTTAGCTAGACATAATGAAGAAGAAGAACATAAATAAACAAGATAAGAATATAATTATGATATAAGTTAACTAAGAGTACTAAATGAAATGAAAAGCATAAACAAGAGATTAATGAAAATAAAACATGAAATAGAATTTGAACATTACAAAGAGAGCAAGTAAGAAAATGATCTTGATCTAAAAATCAAGATGTCTAAATGAATGGCAAATACCTCCTTTTATAGGCTAAAATTTGGAACTATTCATTTGGTCTTTGATTATTGATGTAGTGGCCAACTATTGATTTAGTGGACTTGGTGGACAGCAGCACTCAAGCATTTTGGCTGGATGAAATGACATTGATGCAATCAGAATTTGACAAACTATTCTTCATGAAAGTTATTGGAAATTGTCTTATCTTTCCACCCACAATATTTCAGAGCATTTGGATCACTATAGATCAAGATATGGCTAAAATACTGAGTAGTTCTTTTTGTGGACGTGGTGGATATCTCTTAAGCTCTTGTCTGGATGAAATGTCATTGCTAACATCAGAACTTGAGCAGGTGGTCCGCATGAAAGTTGTTGTAAATTGTCTTATCTTTCCACCCACCAAATTTAACGTCATTTTGCCTTTTAGAACTCCAGCTATGGGTAAACTTTCGAGTAATGTTTTGGCTGGATTGTAGAACAGATTCTGACTTCTCTTTTGTGGCCAAGCTTTGAATTTGTATACGGCAGATTTGGGTCTTCCAATCTTCATGAAAGTTGTAGGCCTATATCTTAACTTTCCAGAACAATAAACCAAACATCAATTCAATGTCCACAACTCCAGATATGAATGGTGTTCCAGTTTGATCTAGCATCTCTTCTCTAACTTTAATCCTTTCTTTGTCTTTTCACTTTCAATAGTTAATCACATCAATTAGTCTTTTGAATTGTGAAATATGCCTGCATTTAAAATGAGCATTTACCATAAATTAAAGCTGTCTAATATTATCAGACTTGTTATTATAAATCATGCTTAAGTTAGGGAATTTAATGATACTTTAAGTGCAATATGATGATATAAAATCTTAATGAGAATGCACTTTTAAGTACTAATCAGCATTTCTATAGATCAGATAATTTTCAGGAATTATACCTCAATTTGCATAACAAAATTATTTAATTTTTTCAATAAAAAAGGAATATTGTCTCTCCTATTAGTCTTCATATGTTTTTTTTTCCATAGTATTGTTCATATCTGTGTATCCATACAAATTCTCCAAATGATTTATAGTTAAAGCAAAAAAAAAAAAATTATTTCAAACACCTCATTCTAGCACATACAATTACTCATTCCATATACTATGATCTTTGTTCTAGTTTAGGACTTGTCTGGCTTAATTTTTAGACATTTTCCATCAAAAAAATAATCTTCATGATAAATCTTTATATCTTTAAATGAAATCTCTGTGTCTCTATATAATTATCTTCCAAGACATCCATCATTCATCTTAAATGCTAAAACATTTAATAAGACCTAAGGATACTAGAGATTATCTCACCTAGAGGTTTAAAAAATTTGTAAGTAACTAGAAAGTTTTTATAAAAATTCTCCATGCTTGTTTGACTAATTATATCTAATTTTTCATTCGGGTATGAGCAACCTCTTCAATCATGCTCTTTATTAAAACACACCCTCTTTTAAAAAAAAAAAACAAAAAAATATATACAACCAAAAAACTAAAAGGTGCTCCTCTCTTAACTTGGCTCTTTACAAGTATATGTTTTTGCTTATTATTTTTTAATTTTGTTAATTTTTAACAGTATGTTAAAAAAAAAAGATATCAAACATTATTTACGGCATGACAAGGGGTGTATAAAAACATAATGTCACTAGGTAATCAAACATAAACAACTATACTATATCACATATAACAATCACAAAATTCATCGATGTCGTCATCGACCAAATGAATGTTGCAACGGCAAGGCCACTGTTTTGCCTTTTCTTCTACCAGTCGAAAAGCTAATAATCATGCGATAAAGGTGAAATCCAGACAGGTAAATCATTCTTGTCAAAAGCTGGTGATCTTTTCCATTTGCATGCCAGAACAATTAAATGTGAACCTTAAAACGCAGCCAATCATGCGATCAAGAGAAAACTATAACGTGGGAGAATGTGGCGGAAGAGGAAACAAGCTTGCTCCAATGATTGCACTATTGAGCGGTCATGCTCTGCAAAGGGGACCGCTCTTTATTACTGATGAGCTTGCTAGTACGATTCAACACCAAACCAAGCACTTGTTATATATTTAGGTAAAAATAATTTATAAAAAATTATTTAAACCAATAGATTTCATGATGTAAATCATGAATTTGACCAGTTAAGCCACGAAATAAAAATCAATTTAATATATTATTATCTTAAGTGTTTTTTTAATATATATTTTGATTTAGCATTTGTTATATATTTTGTTTTTTGTTTTTATACTATTAATTCATTTTAATTTATTTTTTTATAGAGTTATTATGGTTTTAATATCTGGATCACGAGTTTTTCAAGTTAATTAAGGTTAACTTAAAATAATTCAATATGCCACCGTGACAAATTACTTTGGAATCCATGTTCTTGGATTGTTTTTATCGTATAGGATTTTTTTTTTTGCTTTAAAAGAAATTTAGTCAGACCAACAATGTAACTTGAGGCAATAACCTAATACACACACCCTCCAAGATTGTGCCATATGCCCCAAAGTCCAAACTATATACCTTTAATATACCTCCAAGATTGTATTTTTTAAATAAAAGAAGAAAGTTTATAATTCATAATTATATATAAAATTGTATTCTTATTTTTTATAGAAAATGTTTTGTTATTGTCTTGTATTAATTTTTACTCCAAAGGAATAAATTATCCATGAAATTTATGTTATTCATTTGAGAAATTATTTTTATTTATAAAACGAATTAAAACAAAGATTTATAATATTGGTTGATGGGAGAGGCTGTGGAGAGTGTCAAAGGAGATTTGGTTGATCTTTAATATCAAATAGCTTTCCTTTCGTCGACATGTCTAGAAAGCAAGGAAGGAATTTGGTTTCAATTGTGACAAAAAGAAGTCCCTGGGATCAACTCAAGGAGGAACTGGGTTTTCAGATTGTTAAAAGGGTTCAATTTTTTTTAACGCAGTGGACTAGTATAGCCAACAAGGTTGGTTTCATAACCATAGGACTCCATGGAATTCACTGGAATAGAAATCTATGCACTCTGAGTCCTAGAACGAAATGGCCAAAATCTAGAATGCACCTTTTCATCCTCTTGCTCCGGATGTCTATCTAGCAACATTGATGCATCAGATTGCAAATTTCTTTAGAACCCGGTGAAAGATCAATGAAGCTCGTTTTTCCAATAATTTCATGATGTGGAGTGGTCAAACCACCATGCCATGGAAGACCTTGGTGAGTCCCAACCTAGCTCCATTTGTTTTATAACCCATCAACACAAGTGTTGTCTGAGCCGCACAATTGGGGCTGGTTCAACGACACAAGCACGTATCACACCAACACCTCGGAAGAAGGATCTTTAGTTTTAAATAATACGAGATGACATGCCTGCGTGATGTCACGGGTTTATAAAACAAATGTACTTGATAGTGTTATAATTATAAACCAGCACTAGATAAGTAATAGAAATTAAAGGTATGATGGAGCAAATATTTCATGATGGAAAAAAAAGTTGTGTTGGTGATCAAAAACTTAGAGACTGAACAAAATGATTTGTAGCAATCTACAGTGTTTTGTGAGGAAAGATACAGTGCTTTCGCCATATGATTTAGCTTTTCAGTTAATAAAAAGCAAAAAAAATTACAAAGCTAAATTCTCTAACAACTTAATATTAAAAAAAAACCAACAAAGATAATTTTGAAAGGAAAAAAACCCATGAGAAAAAACATTGCAGCAATTGACAATGTTTTTTGAGGAAAATTATAGCGCTTTTCCCAATAAAATAAAATAAAAAACCATTTAGAGAAATATTGTAGCAATCCACAATGTTTTGTGAGGAAAACTACAACGCTTTCCTCATATGATTTAGCTTTATTGTAATTATAATTCTTAACCAACTCAATATTAAAAAAAAAAATTGACAAAGATAATTTTGGAAAAAATCATAAAAAAATCACATGGGAAAACACTGCAACAATTCACAGTGTTTTAAAGTAAAAAAATTACAAAGCTAAATTCTTAATCAGCTCAACATTAAAAAAAATCGACAGAAACAATTTTAGAAAAAAAATAACAAAACAAAAACCAAAAAAAGAAAAAAAAATCATGTTGGAAACACTGGAGCAATTCACAGTGTTTTGTGATGAAAGTTACAGTACTTCCCCACATGATTTAGCCTTATTTGTAATGATTTGTAATTGTAATTCATAAACAACTCAATATTAAAAAAATAAAATTGAAAAAGATAATTAGAAAAAAATTATAACAAAAAAACCATTCGGAGAGACACTGTAGCAATCCACAATGTTTTATGAGCAAAGCTACAATGCTTTCCTCACATGATTAAACTTTATTACAAAGTTCAATTTTAACCAACTCAATATTAAAAAAAAATCGATGAAGATAATTTTGGAAAAAAATATTACAAAAAAAACATAAAAGAAACTGGAAAAAAAACTATGTGAGGAAAAACTATATCAATCCAAAGTGTTTTGTGAGGAAACACTTGTATTTACTTGTAATTGCAATTCTTAACCAGCTTAATATTTAAAAAATAAAATTGAAAAAGATAATTTTAAGGAAAAACATAACAAAAACATAAAAAAAACCATGTGGGAAAAAACACTGTAGCAATCAACAGTAATTTTTGAGGAAAGTTACAGTGCTTTCCTCATATATTGTAACTATAATTTTTAACCAGCTCAATATTAAAAAAGAAGAAGATAATTTCAGAGAAAATCATAAAAAAAACCATGCGGAGAAACATTGTAGCAATCAACAATGTTTTAAAGAAAAAAAATTACAAAACTAAATTCTCAATCAGCTCCATATTAAAAAAAATCAAAAAATATAATTTTAAAAAATAAAGAAATAAAATAGAAAAACTATGTGGAAAAATATCGTAGAAATCCACAGTATTTTAAAGAAAAAAATTACAAAGCAAAAAATTTAACCAGGTCAATATTTAAAAAGTAAAATCAACAAAAATAATTTTGGAAAAAACAAATGAATAAAAAAGAAAAAAATAAGAAAACTAAAAAAAAATTGAAAAAAAATAATTTTGACAAAAAACAAAAAAAAAGGAAAAGTTAGAAAAAAAAGGAGGAGGAAACCACTGTGGATTACTGTTGTAATCCACAGTGCTTTCTGTGTGGGGGAACAGTGATTCCCCCACACCATTTAGATAGTGTTGTAATTTGAAGAAGCTGGCAAAGTTGTCATTTTGTGGCTTTAACAACATGATATACCATCTAAGTTTTGGTTTTTAAGATTTTTATCGTGGCTTTAACCACAA
>Ga0325410_1004006_pt1 | contig 16576 bp, 9 predicted proteins | sample PopdelMetagenome_16_FD_206182 | JGI IMG/M metagenome (GOLD analysis project Ga0325410, IMG submission 206182) | Populus deltoides microbial communities from Bellville, Georgia, United States - Xylem-PdIQD-R3 | ecosystem: Host-associated > Plants > Phyllosphere > Stem > Wood/Secondary xylem...
GGAATTTTGTAGTTTGGGAATTAGCCCAAATGTTCATATTCTCTCCTCCAATTAATTTCTTCCGACCTTGACCAAGCAATTCGCAATCTTATTTTATTTGAGTCGGGTTTTAATTTAAATTAAAAAAAATTAATTCAACCAAACCAAACTTAATCATATCAATATCAAATAATATTTTTAATATAAAAATAATATTATTTTAATAAAAAACTGATTAACTTTTTAAATTCGAGCATAAGTTAATAACATCTTGAATTAAATTTAATTCCTTAAAAATAAGTTATTCTAGTTAAGTTATTTGATTGTAAAGTTTATGAAAATTTTATTTTTCAAAATATGAGTTTTGATAATTAAAATGAATTTATTAAAATCAAACATAACTAAGCTATAGTCAATTATATCAAAAGATTTTACAGCATTTTAATTTTTCTCTTAAATCTCTCAATGTCACCACCAACATTATTAGAAATAATTTCTTATGAAACAAATATATGTTTATATAGTTTCAATTATACATAGTTCCTTGTAATGTAGGGAGATGAGATTAATTGAAGCCATAGGAATATGTTTGCTCCTGCAACAATTAAGAGTAATTAAAGATATGGTCCAAGAAAACGAGTTTATTTATAACGTCTTGTTCCTCAATCTAATTAGTTACTAAAATTTTGTATGCTATTAATTAGTGATTTTATTGAGTCAATTAAACCCGGTCTAAATCCAATTATAACAACACCAATTTTTTTTTATATATAAAAAATGATAACATTATTTTAATAAAAATAATTAATTTAAATTGACTTGATAATCAATGAATAAATCTCATAATTCAGTAACCCATATTATTTCTCTAAGTTAAGTGTGATAGGTACATGTCAAGCATTTGATTTATTCTTATCAAGAATTTATTAACAAAATATTAAACGTGACTAAATTATTATTGCCACAAACACTATATATTACAATAGTATTTTTTTAACTTTTACCTTTTTTATTTAGTTTTTTTTCTCTCAATATAACTCTTCGATAACCTAATTTTTTTTAATTTAGTATGTTTTTTAATTTCATTTATTTTGAGAATTGCACTTTATAAATTTTATAAATTGTTTTTCTATTGGATTATATATTGATCTCATGAAATTATATTTTTTTCTTAATTTTAACCTATAACATTAAATTTGTTGGAAGTGATGCTTTATAATTTTTTCATGAATTTATCATGATTTCATGATCTAAATTATAGATTTAATGAGTTAACTCGAGTGGACTCGAGTTGATATTTTTATTGCCTTTTCTAATTAATTTTTTTATTTTATCATTCAACATTAGGTTAGTTGGAAATTGGACTCCGTAAATATTTTTTATTTACTTTTTATGAAGTTATCTTGATCTTGTGACTTAAATTATGGATTTGACAGGTTGACTCGAGTTGATTCTATTTATTTTTCTGATCCATTTTAAATGAATATTTTTTAAAAAATTAGGCTTTGTAATTTTTTTCATGAAGTTATCCCGTTTCGGATAATCTAAGTCACGAGTTTGATAGGTTAATCTAGGTTGACCCAATTTATTTTTTATCCTTTATAATTGAATATGTATTTTTGTTCAATTTCACCCTCCAATAATTTATTTTTTTTCTTTTTTGTTATTTAATTTTTCTTTTCAATATTAGGTTGCTTAGGAATTAACCTTCATAATTTTTTTATTTGTTTTATGTGGAGTTATCTCGATCTCATAAATTTATTTTTTTTTATGATTTTATCCTTCAACATTGATAGTTGAAAATAGAGCTTTATAATTTTTTATTTGTTTTTCATGAAGTTATCCCGATTTTATGACCTAGGTGACGAGTTTAATAGGTTAGCCCAAGTTGATTTGGGTTATTTTTTTATCTTCGATTTAATCTTTTAACATTAGGTTGTTTGGAAATAGAGTTTCATAATTTTTTTGATTTATTTTCTATGAGGTTAACTTAATCTTATAATTTGGGTTATGAGTTTAATAGGTTAACCCGGGTTGATAAAATTAGTTTTTTTCTTATTCTTTTTTAATTTAATATTTATTTTTTATTTCATCCTCAAACTATAGGTTGATTAAAAATTAATTTTTATAATTAATTTTGATTTTTTTCTATAGAATTATCAATCTTATGACCCGGGTTGTAAATTTAAAAAATCAACCCTAATTAATTTAATACATCACAATCTTAATATTTTTTAAAAAATATAATCCAAAACGATTTCTTATCAATTTTTTTAAAAAATATCATCCAAAATATAATTAATCCGAGTGTGTGGATCCGAATTTCCTTTAAGAAAAGAAGAAGAAGAAGAAGAATGGATGAAAAGAAAAGGTCTAAAGTGTGTTTAATGCAAAAGGCAGGGAGTCATAAAGTCTCAGCTGTTCTTGTCGTTATTCCGGCAATAGCATAAGCGAACTAGCTAGCAGCAGGTTGTCTAACTAAAAACCCATGAACCAAGCTAGCTAGCTAGCTTGCTAGTTTTCATCATTTATTCAATCAAGCATGCACCTCCACCCATCCAAGCAGAAAATCAACTTGCCAGGAAAACAGAACCATAGGCATGGTCTTGTCAAAACAATCCATTAATATTTTCCCTTTTTATTGTCAGCTTTTCTTCGTTTAGCTTTGCATGGCCATTCAGAGCACGTGCAAAAGCTTCATGGAAAAAAAAGAGAAAGGACTAGATATAGAGATATCTTAAAGCTCAGTGGACAGGTTTGGACTTTGGAGAGGGCTGTGTGTACGTAATTATAAGAACAAATTTCTCTTCTTTAATTTTTTTTTTTTTTGAATTTTTACACTTCCCAAGTATGTCCTAGCTCCAATGGAATTGAAAGCAATTAATAAGGTTCGGTGAAGGTTCAGATCAAGAGATGTTGATATGTCAAAGCTTTTCTTTACCTGTAAATCCAAGGTATCATATATAGTTAATGTCTCTGTATCACCTCTCACTTTCTCTCTATAAGCAGCAGCTCGGCCATTCTTTTCATGACCTCTTCTCTCAACACTATTTCCATTCCTTTTGCCTCCTCTCCATTTCTCTCTTTTTGGTCACTTTTCAAGTATAAAATCCCTTGTTCTTTTCAGGTTTTGTTCCAAAACTTTCTTAATTTGAGGTTGAGAGAAGTCAATGCAATGAGAGTATTAGCTGTTCTTGTTATGGCATTATCCCTTCTGATTTTTGGATCTATTGGCCGGTCTGATGCAGTGCCAAAAACAACTTTTCTATCTCCTGCTGATGGTTCCAACAAGAAGAAAAGTTCATCAAATATGTCGTCGTCGTCGTCGTCACTTGAAGCTGTCAACACCTTGTTCTCTAACTCCAGCAAGAACAAGAACAAGAACATTACTTTGGATGAAATGAGAGTTGTTCCTACAGGTCCAAATCCTTTACACAACAGGTAGAAATAGAGGGTGTGAAGATTCAGTTTCTGTCCAAAAATCCTCAAGTATTTTCTCCATGCTTGATCAATTTGTTGGAGTAGAAATTAAATACATATTTTATCGAACAAATCTTGCCTCGCTTTCTTTTCTTTTTTCTTTTGTATTTTTTTTAGTCTGCTTAGTTCAATCTCTGAAGTTTAGTTATGTATATGGTTGTCATGCTTGTTGATCAATGTAGTATCTGTGATCATACTTTGTTCAAAACCTTATTCACAACAACAACAACAATGAAGTTCTATTCTCTCCTTCCCTTCGATTAAGTGCATGATAATATCATTTAACCTTCGAATATATGTTGATATATATATATATATATATATATATATATATATATATATATATCAACATAATTGTCATTCCCCTTCTTAATGTACGTAATTTTACCTCCAGTGACATAAAATGTTTTACCAGTTAAATTAATTAATTATTAATTACTCAATACCAATAAAACTAATCATTCTTATTTACCATTTAATATTTTCCCACAAGAAAGAAGTAGGTAATGGGATTTATATGCATAAAACCATTTTCGTAGTTATGGATTGGTTTGAACCTTAATTGGTGAAAGAAACCATATCAATTTCTGAATATTTATTTTTCCATTTTGCAAGTATAAATAAGGTCAAGAGCATCAGCATACACACGGGCAAATCTTGGCAAATATACATATACATGAAAAGTAGACAAGAGAAAGGAACAGGATTTTTGGTGGGGTTTAAGGGAAAAGAAGTTCTTCAGTCTTGATTTGTTACCTGTATTATTGATTAGATATGTTTCCTGATTAGGGAAAATAGCATTAAATTCGTGACAGAATACTTAAATGCTACTATTTATATATATATTTCCTTTTTATTTTCCTGTGGAGTGAGAGAATTTAATGGTGTTTACTGTTACAGCTGCATGCAGTACGTGCCAGCCAGCATTAAATCAAGAGTTAACTTTTTACCACAGAATTCATTTTTTTATATCACTTTTGTCTTGTGGGCTGTTTTTTAGGTTAATTTTAGCTTGTGTCCCTCTCAAAAAGATATTCCAATCCAAGAGGGTAAGATAAGTGGGGGATGATGGAGATCATATTGGGTTTCGTGCATGCAGATTGAAAACAAATTCACAGGCTCGGGGACGGGTGTTTTCTGGAAAAATACTTTCTGAAAGTTTCTCTCTTTTTGTTTTTTCATGTGCAATCCATTTCAATACTTTTTTAGACAGTGAAGGAGAGAATTATTTGGTTATGATGGTGATGCTTCTGTTGTTCACTCCCTCCTTGAGGCTGTGTTTTAATGTCAGGTCACAAATCAAGATCAACTGATAAGAATACAGGGAGAAAGTGAAGAGTGGATTGACCCATAAAGGTTGAAAAAACCAAAGTCTGTAAAGCAACTGCTAATTTAATGTCCTAATAGGCTGAGAAAAAGAAAAGGTCAAACTTCAAATACAATCCCAACTACTGGGATATTATCAATTCTGTATCGATTTTATTTTTAAATAATTTGAATTTTTCAATTGGGTTCTTATGTTAAAAATTCTGACCTCAAACATTGTTTTTCTATACAATAATATTTTTTAACAAAAATAAAAGTACAATTTAGATGAAATCCAGAATGTAAGGATATATATTTGAGAATATATGAGATTTGAGAAATAAAATTAATATTTTCTTTTCTTGGGGGGATTAAAATTGGACTACATGTATACACTTCAGAGAGGAAAAAATAAACAGTAGATTTATTTGTTAAGCAGAAAAAGAAAAGGGAGCGGGAGCAAAGCAAGACTCCAAAAGGGAGTGACAAAATCCTGATGGAAAGTGCAAGGTGTTCAGAGTTTATACAAATATACAATGAAACTAGGCCTACCCTAGCTATTAGCTAAATGATAGGCAACTGAGAAACACTGCAGGCCTAAACACTGCTCTGAGTAATGAACACTACACTTCGAAACAATAACATTCCAGCTTGCAAAGAGTTAGATTTTGAGCATCTGTTTTGACTTTCTTCTTGTTCTTCTGCTCCTTCTGACCAATTCTGTTAACATCTTTGTCCACACCATTGTAAATCCACTTCTTAGACAGCCAATTCATGTATATAATTTCTTTCCCTCAAGAAACTGTAAATGCAGGCAGTCCACAGGCTGATTTGAGCCCAAATAATTCCAATCTCCTGCGCGCTCAGCACCGTTAATTCTCTATGTTCATACCTTGACATGTATACTAAGGGTTTTTTAATTTGCATTATTAGGTGAAGATCTTTACAAAAACTTGATAACAAAGTAAGATGCCAGCTCCACTGGTGTGTCCAGAACTCCTATGACTACCATGACCAAATTTCATCACTAGCCAATTTAGCAGATATACAGTGAAAAGAAATAGAGAAGGGCAAAAGATTTCATCAGAAATCAACAAAAAGAGCCATGTCTAATGATTGATCTTCGCATCTCTCCGATCCTTAATTTTGTTGTCGAGGCAACGAAGGGGACTCGCTATGCAAAGGAGAAGAAAAAACCTCAGATATGGTATCCCATGATAGCTTTTCATCCGTTTTACGCCTTCTTTCCAAGAATGCTGGCCTCATAGGTGTCCCGACCATTTCAACTTTGCATGTTAGCAGGGCTACAATTTTGGACATTGGAGGCCTCAGGTTAGCAAGAGGCTGAAGGCATAAGAAAGCTACATTGATTACTTGCAAGACATCTTTCTCCATAAATCCATCTTCTCGCAATTTGGGATCTACCAGATCAATCACACTTGACCTCTCATATAATTTCCATGCCTGGGAAGAAACAATCTTGATGTCAGTCAAAAAGGTCTTGATAAAATTATTAAAATTTTGAGAAAAGAAGGGAAAATGTTGATCAGATAAGGCAACGGCATACATATTCAGGAAGATATTGCATTTCTGATGGTAACCTAAGATCTGTGTTTTTCCTGCAGCTGATAATTTCAAGCACAAGCACTCCAAAGCTATAAATGTCTGCCTTTTCAGACAATTCCCCTCTGATGGCATACTCAGGAGCTGTGTAACCTCTGAACAAGAGATAGAGAGAAGTTACAAGGCATTAGGCCGGAACCGAATGCAATCTTAATAGTGAAATCTTGTAACGATCAATGGTTCCAAGAGTGTTCATTGACTGCTATATTTGTAGCATACTTACAAAGTTCCTGCAAATGTAGTGCTGAGATAAGCTTGATCTTCAGGGAAGAACCTAGCCAGCCCAAAATCACTAATCCTTGGCTGGAATTTGACATCAAGAAGAATGTTGCTTGCTTTTATATCTCTGTGTACAATTCTTAGGTGTGAATCCTCATGTAGATATTGCAATCCTCGAGCAATGCCTAATATTATTTGGTATCTGGTGTCCCAATCCAGGAATTTGTCACCATTCCCTGCAGCCGAAGAGAATTAAAGAACATGTTAAAGTTCACTGAAAGGCTTAAAAAGTTGTTGTCAATTACTGTGTTTCATCCGATGTTACTGTCTATTTTCAGTTTTTCTTAACAAACAATTCACATGTAAGATGACATGTTACCATGTACTATGAGGTCCAAGCTCCTATTCTTCATGTATTCATACACGAGTAACCTTTGTGGACCATCTGAGCAACACCCTAGAAGTCGAACCAAGTTCTTGTGTTGGATGCTAGTAATCATCTTCACCTCTGAAAGGAATTCTGATTCTCCTTGCTGAGATTTGTCAAGGGACAATTTCTTGACTGCAACCATTCTACCATCACTTAACTTCCCCTACAGAACAAGAGAATACATCATAAAAATCTTCACAGAGCAAAATCTAAAAGTTTGGCTTACAAGACTCCAAACTCGAACAATGTCTTGCCAGAAGAGACATTTCGGTTTACGAATAGTACCCGATAGACAGGCCCAAATCCACCTCTTCCGAGTAGATTACCAGGATGAAAATTCTTAGTTGCTTTCTTCAGTGTCTGAAAGTCGAAATAGCTTATCGTTTGGAGGCTACCACTCCAGAAATCCTTGGTTGCTGTAATTAGATGCAAATTATGAAAAATTACAACTTCTATATTAACTTCATAATATGGTAAACACTCAGCAGTTCTATTACCTGTCAGACTTCCATTTCTTTTCAGGGATTTCCTCAGTTTTTCTGGTTTGTTAAATTTCCATAAGAGCAAGATAAGGATCAACAATATTACGAGCACAAGCATCCCTCCAATGACAAACAACAAGGCTGAAGAATTCTCTGATGAGGGGCTCTGTCTATGTAGCGTATTAGGTGCTGGAGGAGTCACTGCATTCAATAGAATACAAGGCCAACTTCATTTTTTTCTTTTGACAATTTATAGTGAAAACAACAATCCTACAACAGAAATTTCATTGGGATATTTATCATGAAAAAACCCTTTGAAATTACAATAACATCACCAAACAATTTTCTTCAAAAAAAACCTAGTTCATTTTTCCTCTCCTGTTCACCCTACACCCAAATTATATATGTCAATATATAGCAATTTTCAAGTCTCCTCTTCCAAATTCTGAAAGGTCACTAAATTCAATAAACGGGAAAGACAGATAGCCACCCCAAACTTCTCACAGGACACGTTGCACTCACATCATCACACAAGACTTTATGATTTTCCTTAGTCCCCCTAAACGCTTTAGAATACAGTTTGTACAGAAAAGAGAGTCATAATCTGCAGTGAACATACCTTCTAGCGCTCGGCGTGCCATTCTTAACTGTCCAGACTTCAAAGCAGAAAGAAAGAAGAATAATTTTGTGATTCAAAATGATAGCTCAAGAGCTCTCTTGTAGATTTTCTTTGTCATTTGTTTGGTAAACTTGAAGGTTAATCAAGAGGGAACATAAAAAGAATCGAAGGGAAGGGAATATGATACATTGGAAATTGTCTTGTGTACAATGAAAAGTTGAGACAAGGAGAAGGATCCATATGTTAGCTTAGTAAACATTCCTTCCAATGTCTTCAATGTTAGTACAACGTCAGGCATGTTATTAACTTTGGCAACTCAGCCGACGGTTTACTTTTTCTTTCTTCTTTATTTTTTTTTTTATAAGGTAAGCATGGATTAGTTTTTGAATAATATTGAAATTAAATCCCTCTTCCACTAGATTTAGAAATCATCAAGTTGCATTCGTGAGAAATTATGTTGTTTGTAACTCTTGCCAATATGCAAAATTGCTCAATATATATATATATATATATATATAAGGTCTACGTACCACTAATTTATACACGTCTTGCATTACAACATCTATTTGGATTACAAATTTAAGAACCATTTATAATTCTAATTAAGAGTTATAATCCCTATACAATAATGATTTAAAGATTTTACTTTATAAAACCTGAATCAATTCGGTGGATCAACTTAAGACCTGTTTATATGGGGCTTGAACTCAGTCCTAAATTTATTGATTGTTTTTTTAAAAAAAATTTATCAACATAATGTCGGTTTTATTATTTTTAGTTTTTTTAGAATTAATACTCCTCACCGAACTATGTTTTGCCTTGCACTGATTTCAAATTAGGTTTTATAACTATAATATTATTAATGTAGAATGTATTCATAAGTTAATATCAATAAATTTATTGATACTATAGTTAAAAGGGTGATACATTAACTAATAATATAAATGTGGATATGTTCATGCATCATGTTAAGGATGAGTTCAGGATCACTAAGATGGTGGGCTAAATTATTTTCTCTTATAGAGAAAAATAGTGAAAAATATTTAAACACGTCGAGTTATATATTTTTTAAGATAGAGAATAAATTAATTTATTTTTTTAATTGAAATACGACTAAATTGGTAATGTTCAGAAAGAAAGAGAAATTATTCTTTGAACTTATTTTCTTTTAAATTTATTGATTAAAAAGGATCAAAGATTTTATTTCTCATTGATTAAATTAAAATTCTCCAATAAAGAGGAATAAATGTGCTATATTGAGGTTGAGATTTTCTTTAACCTTGGACACTCCTGTGGCCCCTAGATTCATCCCTATTTCCTGCACTGGCACTTTGGCATCAGCATTGTAGAGATGCGGCATGTGGGCTGTGCCCAATGCTACAAGTGTCCATGGATATTCTTTCTTTTAACAAGGGAGAATAAATTAAAAAAAAATTAAAAACAACTGGCCACCAAACTTGGTTCTTCAAGATCCCCAGTGAATTTTCGACTTTGTCATGTCTTGATTGTCCTTGGAATTTTATGATTGTTTTTTTAATCATGTTTAATTATTATGAATTTAAATTGATTGGATCACACTTGAAATCTTAATTAATTTCTGCTACTAATTAATATGTAATTTTAATTATAGAATTCAACAATACATTTTGCCATAAATAGTTTATTATACAGCAATAACTATTTCACAGTTTATTGGTCGAGGTTTCAAAAAAAGAATAAGGCTTGATCACTATCTTTTTAATTATTTCACAAAATGAAGATGATGTGTTGATGTTGATAGCACGTAAGACCAGCTCTATATCTTGATTTATGCCATTGGATTATCTGCACCATATCCTGTTGTAAATAGTGAAACTCACAGTGCCAACTACTTAAACTTTTTTTTCTCTCCAGTGGACCACTTCCATGAAAAGATTTTGGTAGACTTCCATGATGCTCAGAGGATTTCAAAGAAAGGATCTTAGCACTGCCACCACCCCATGTAATATCAACGTTGAAGTTACCAGACAAAGTATCTGCGACAAATTATTGTACAATTCTTGATAGAAGAAAACATGTAAACACAGTTGAAAAGGTCATGCATGCTGGAGAAAAAAATGGACAGGCTAGGTTAAGAAAGATAGAAGGAAGAGCAGAAGGATTTTGCATGGAAATGGTGAGGCCATATATATATAGTATCAAGAATCACTAGAATACAGAAGTGCATGTAGCTAGGTGGGCAAAAATAATGGGCGCTATAAAGTGATTAAGAGAATATGCAGGCGTGTGATCAAGATATTTGACTTGGTTTTTGGTAGGGGACCTGACAGCTAATGGAAATGGCATCTCTCTCTGATTAATTTCCTGAAAATCATAGAATTTTTTATCTATACTTTGTGATGTAGCAGTTCTATTGATGGTAGAGGTTGAATCCATGCATGGCTGTCTGATCTCTCATGTCTGTCTTGAAGTTTTAATGTAGAAAAGGTAACATAACTTTATGTTCTTGATATATAATTTACTCTCCAATGCTGGCTGAAGATCCCGTTCATACATTCTCAGACTCGCATTAAAAGAACTCATAACAAATATAATATTAACCTGACAAAGTCCTCCTCTTTTTAATTACCATGGAGTCCTGAACTATGAAATTTAAATTGTTTCTATTTTGGAATTTTAGTTTTTATATATAATTTAACTCTTTATTTATTGTTTACCTCATAGTTGACTATGACAACCTTTTTAAAACTTGAATGTCAATATTATTTTTTGAATAAAATTCCCTATACAAATCTTCTTCTTGTTGTTTTGAGGGGTGAGAGGGGAAGAATGAAGAAACAAATCCAAGAAGAAGTAATTTGTTTATAATTGTTGAAATAAATCATGATCCATCCTTTTATTGTCTGCACTTTTCAATTACATGATTAATTTGTGTTTTATCAAATGTTGCTTTCTTGCAAGGCTGGTGCTTATCAACCAGGTCAGGTCATGAAGAATTCCTAGTGAGGGAAAAATGTGTCGTCCTGGAAAATCACAAACAAAAAAGTTAATCAAATTGGGTTAAAGAGGTGTAAGGTAAGGCTTCCATTCTGATTCCGTTCAAATTCGAGCAATAAATTCTATCCCAGATCAGGGATCGAATGCAACTTCCATATGCTCAAGCTACAAGAAAATAAGAATAAAAAAGTCCATAACAAAATTTGACAGCAATTGGGCCAAAAAGCTCTTCATATGGGCCGGGCCATTGCCTGGTTCCATGTTGGGCATGCACCTAGCCTTTTCGGGGGCTCAAGCTATAATGTCTGAACCCCTGAACCCAAGCATGCTTGGGTTCAGACAACTTATCTAAGTTTATTTTTTATTTTTATTGGTCTCATGCAACTCGCGGGAGTCCAACACTTTTTTGAAAAAAATTTCAAATCTCTTAACATGTTATACTAGTAAAATACATATTATAGTAGAATACATATTATAGTAGAATATAACTTTAAATATTACAATAATAAAATAACTCTTCAACCTCTCATCTCTATAAATGGACAAAACTCATGCCCTATAAATACTCCATAAATCCTTTAAAGCTGGATTCACAATCTCTTTATTCTCTGTATTTTTAGTATATATGTTTTTATAATCTATCTCTCTAAACTAACATTGCATTTTTTTTATATAAAAATCTTTAAATATATCAAAAAGAATTTTTTTATAGGTATTAATTATTAACCTTCTGGATTTAGTAAATACTAGCTATTAATCCTCTTGACCAAAAATAATATATCATATTGATTATCCAGCTTATAAAATTGATTCTTAGTTAAACCTCTTGGAATTTTGTACCTCATCAACCTCTAAGTAATTTCTATATAAAAAATCTGCCAATATTCAATACGATAAGAACAATAATAGATATAAAACTTGACCTCTAAGTAATCCGATTTTCTTTCTATATAAAGAATGTGCGACCATTTTGAAACACGAGTCGGTAAAAGAAAACTCTGGTTCAGACAATGAAAGGATCAATGGCTAGTTCCCTTAGACTTAGTCCAAGATAATTGAATGCTAAGTACTGTCTACATATGAAAGTCATTGTAATGGCGGCATATATATCCTGAGATAATTGAAGATCCTACAGACAGACTCGCCATTAATTTAAAGTGAATAGATATGTTGGGGTAATGTCTTTTTTATGGGAACAAAATATTATATCATTGAAAGAATAAAAATTGCGTGTATTTTGATATTAACTCGCGCAGTTGATAACATGAATGAGTTAATTCAAATTGATTTGAAAATATGTTATTTCAAGAATGTTTTTTAAATTTAAATAATATTATTTTAAAAAAATATTAAATTAGATTTTAACTCGCAGTAATTAGATTGCTAATTAATCCATTAAGTTAATTAAATCATTTTAGATCAACTAAATTTTACTATGTTAATTTAAAACCTGATCGATCAATTCTTCTAATTAATCTGCCAAGCCAAATTTAAAATTTAATTACAGGGATTTAATACACAAAAAAAGTGAAAAAGATAAAAATCAAAAGGTGCACTAGCTTAGAATTTGCAAAGTAATAGTTGAAATTTGATGTTGTAGTGTTTTTATAATTATAGTAAAAAATTATTTTTTAAATATTTTTTACTTGAAAATATATCAAAATAATAATATTTTATTTTTTTAATTTTAACATCAATGTATAAAACAATCTATATCTATGTTGTTGTGTAATTAATTTTTCTACTTACACACCTCTCAATATTCAACTCATGGCAGGTCGGCAAGTATGCTGTTTTTTCTCTTATCTTGTGTAACTCTAACAACACGGCAAACCACAAATTTTTTAATGGAAATCTGAAACTGACACCTCCTCATAGCATACTTAATGAGATTTAGACGTGTTTTAAAAGAAAATTAATTGGTGAGTAACACTAATTTTATAGGATTAGAATAATAATCTTAAGCTACAATGATTAAACCTAGTTGGCAAGTAGATCCGAGGCAAAAGCTTGTGACCCGGATTAGGTTTCTCTAAAAAAAATTAACTCAAAGTGTTCTAATAAGTTAATCTGATTAACCTAGGCATATCACAATTTAATTTTTTTTAAAATCAAAACTCTTTTTTATTTTTTAAATCTTAGTCCATGACCGAAGAAAATGCACGAGCACTTAGTTGGTGAGCTCCCCGTTCTTGAGGTGGAAAATTAATGGCTGTTACGTAGCAAGTGGATTGAGTCCTGTTGTGGTGTGTGAATGCATTTTCTTTAGAAGGTGATTTGTCTACCCCAATTTAGGCCTTGTGTTCGTAGCAAATCAACCCCTGTTAAAACAGTTTCATCAAATATACCCTATGTACATCGCATTTCAACAAATTTAATCCAATTGGACCAAATTATAAACAAGTTGCAATGGTTTTACCCTATAGAGAGATCATAATTTTATAATTGATTCCGATTTGACTGAATTAACAAGTGCGGCCATTGTTGCTAAACCCGGCTTAGGTTAACGAGTTGACCTAGAATCAGTTAATCTAGAACCTAACCAGGGCTGCATTTAAAAAAAAATAAGTGGAAGTTGACCCAGTCAAATCTGAGTGGCCTGGCAGGTCAATTCACCACTTTTTCAAAACTCGGTTTGACTTTTAAAAAAATTCAAAACGATGCCATTTTAATTTTTTTTAATTGAAACGCTTTGTTTTGATTGATCCGGTCATCCTAAGTTAACCCGCCCAACCAATAACCTAGATCGGGTTTGATAACTTTGAGTGCAACACATATAGGGGTAAATTGGATGAAATTGTTTAAATAGGAACTTATTTGCTGACTTGTCACAAACAAGAAGGGTTATCCAAATTAAGAGTTGGCTGGAGGTCACAAAAGGAGGGCTGGCTTGGTGCTTACCGACACGTTGAGGGTCTGGCTTGTAGTTAATGTTTGATTGTGCTTTTATGAGTTCAATCATACCACTCTTTCCCAATTCACACAGGAAAAGTAGTTGATGACCTGTTATAAAGTGATCGGAAAAGCAATCCTTATCCAGATTCCAACTTAACCACTAAGAAATCTTATTTTGGAAACTGAAATCTGTCTCCCCTTCTTATAAGAGAATCCCCCGCTATTCTGAAAACAGGAAGGAAAAAAAAAGCGTCTGTCAGAAGGAAAATCCAGTTCACAACATCTTAGAATCAGGAGAAATAAATAGGAAGAATGATTCCCTCTTCTCCAAGCCATTTAGAAGTCTCCTTTAACTCACCAAAGCAGAAGAAATCATCGCCTGTTGATGTTGTCCTTGGCAATGATGACCTTGTCAGCGAGATTTTGTTACATTTGCCTGTAAAAACTGTCCTGAAACTCAAGTTAATCTCCAAGAGATGGCTATCTATAATCTCCCATCCCAGTTTCGCTATCCGCCATACCTACCTCAACCCTCACACCATTTCTGGTCTCCTCCTCAATGTAGCATACCATTTCAAGAAACCAAGTAGTTACCTGTATGTTTCTATTGATGGGAAATCAGTAGTTAATGTTTCCTCCGATTTTCTTCGTTTCGATCCTGATAAACCCGGAAGTACTTATGTTTCTCAGTCCTGCAATGGCTTGCTTTTGTGCTCTAAAAGGATGCGGTATTCTGCTGAGAGGACTAAACCAACGTATTATTATGTATTCAATCCTACAACAAGGCAGTTTGTGGAGCTAACTCTACCATCTGGCGATGGAATTCGTTCTAATCGAATTCAATTGGTGTTTGATCCTTCAAAATCACCTTACTACAAGGTTCTTTGTATTCACTACTTTAAATCATTGCTTGAGATCCATGTCTACTCATCTGAGACCAAGATTTGGAAGCTTTCTCTAAAGCAAGAAAATTTTGATTCTTCGAGCGTGAACTTGAACAATGGTGTCTTTTGGAATGGTGCTATTCACTGGATTAGTCGTATGGGAAATGGGTTCTCTTTCTTGCTTGATAAGGAATGTCTTCAAGCAATGCCAAGCCCTCCACTTCCTGAGTCTTGGGAAACCAACAACTTCAGGTATTTTGGGGAGTCTGGTGGGCAATTGCACTTTATTGGGTTACTGACTGGAGAACAAAAAGCTGATATTATAGGTGTGAATGCCTCTCCTGAGATGCCTGATGACAAAATGACAAGCAGCAGCAGTTCCAATATTGAATCTCAATACGTTGTTGTTTATGCCATGGAGAAGGGGTGTTCAAAATGGTTTGTGAAGTACTATCTAGATGTGAATGCCATCGTAATGGCATATCAAGAGATCACTGATCAGGACCCTTCAGTCTCACCATGTTTCGTGAGTGGATCCATTTATGTATCTTCTTTTATTGAGGAAAACGATGAAGAAGGGCCATTGCTGGTGATCAACATGCCTGGTGAGATCATATCTTACAGCTTCAAGCACAAAACATTCAAGAAGCTATTTAGTTTTCATCCTTGCACGCATTACAGCTGCTATGCTCTCAAGTTTACGGAGACTTTGTCCTTGGTCTAATTGATGGTACGTATATGTGTGCTAGCTATACGATCTGACGTAGCGGAAGTCTATTAAATAAAAAGATCACCGTCCTTTGTAGATAATTGCTCGAGTCCATGAGCAGGAAGTAGATTACTCGAATCCACGAGTAAGAGATTGAGGTTCTGAATGAAATTGCTTTTGTAGCCAGAAGCTTGAATCCTGACGTGTTTATCCTTGCTGCACTAGGGTTCCATTTGGTCTAGAATTCCTTCCTTATGCTGTCCTACATCACGATCAGCCGTTTCTTCTATGCTTGCTGACAAAAACTAACCAAAACACAGAAAATGCTTGTAATTGCTTTGATTTAAAACCATAACCATGATTAACCGTTGGCGTCATTATTGCACGTGATCTTCATGGTGTATTCTCTACAAACGAAAGGGAAGTGGACTGATATTTGTTTCCTATCTTTCTAAACTTAAAATAAACATCTGTGACATTAACAATTTCACCATGTTTTGTGCAAAGATCCATTTATGTATCTTCTTTGATTGAGGGAAACAATGAAGAAGGGCCAGTGCTGGTGATAAGCATGGCTGGTTGTGGGCACTTGTTTCTGATAGAAATTCATGCAATATGTGCTCTGTTGTAGCTGTTATTCTTTCATGGTTTTGCTTTATCGGTCCTTCTCCGCTCATCTATGTCAAGGTTTTCAAATTCTCTTGTAACTTGTAAACATAAATTAATAGAAAGTAGAAATTATATCTTTTTCAAGATCCAAGGCATAAACTTGCCCGATAGAGTTAACCGGATAACTTATTGATTTTAGATCTAATTCAAATTAAATTTTAAATTAAATCAAATAAAAATTAATATACTCAAACCTAATCAATTTCACAATTTAATATACAATGAGTCACCCTAATTAAAATTTAATTTGATTTAAAAATTAAAAAAAAACAATTAAAATTATTTTAGATTACCATAGATTAACTC
>Ga0325410_1004007_pt1 | contig 16575 bp, 16 predicted proteins | sample PopdelMetagenome_16_FD_206182 | JGI IMG/M metagenome (GOLD analysis project Ga0325410, IMG submission 206182) | Populus deltoides microbial communities from Bellville, Georgia, United States - Xylem-PdIQD-R3 | ecosystem: Host-associated > Plants > Phyllosphere > Stem > Wood/Secondary xylem...
GGTTGACAAGCAGAGCATCTCGGCTCATATAAGGTGTGACTAAAATTAAATGCATGATTTCGATATACCGCCTCAGTGAGAGGCTCCCCGATGATTTTTACTTGTAATTAAGGTTTGCAAAATGTAAGAATTTGCAAGTGGGATGCAAAATTTTGGATAATATGTGATAGAAGTTAATCAGGGATGCTAATCGGTTTTTACGGGTCGGGTTTTTTATATTCAAACATTATTTATTATTTATGGATTAAAAATTTTAGATGTTTATATTCTAGTTACGGAGTTTCGGGTATCTATTATTCGATTATTATTATTAAATTAGTAATATCAACACACATATGCTTGAAGTATGTGTATATATGTATTAAATGATAAATATTATACATATATGTGTGTTTATTATATTTGTCATAATTCAATTTTAGGTTCCCAAAATTTTTCTTTTTTTTAATACAAAAATAAAAAAAAAAGTAAAATAAAAGGCTGAAAAATAAAAATACAAGCGACTTGGTTGGCAAGAGTAAGTTGAAAAAGGATCCACACGTAAATGAGAAATGGAGTGATCAAATTGAAGCTATGGCAATTTTAGAAACTCAAATGAGTCTTTGAAAGGTCTAAATGTGAAAGACAATGCAACTTCAAGATGAATATTGGATGAATTTTTATAAAAACTAAGTTCAGGGACTTGATTAGATTTTTAGTAGACTAATTTGATTTAATCACTGGAACTAGTTAAGTTTGTAAATTAATTTAGGTTAAAATTAAAAGACTTAATTAAGTGTAAAGACTTAATTAGAATTTTAATGACTCAAATTAATTTTATGAAGAATTTAATTGGTGAAAAATTAAGTTTGGAAGCTTAATTTGAATTTAATTGAGAAGATTGCAATTTTGGAAAACCAGACTTAATTTTTACAAACTTAATTGAATGAAATTAGATGTGAAATTGCAAGAAAATCAATATTTAGAGGTCAATTAAGGGTTAAAATGAAGAAATTCAAGTCCAAAGACCTGTCTGTAAAAGGCGTGTAACATTGAGGACCATACCAAACTTTTTCAGGGACTAAATTGAAGAAAATATAATTTTAAGGCTTAATTGGAGAGTAAATAGAACAAATTAAAAAAGGACTACTTTGAAAAAGATATCAAACTTGAGGGGTTTCAATTGATTTTTGGCAGGGCTTAATTGCATAAAATTAATCAGTTTTGTCCCAATTAAGGATGTTTGAGCTTAAATTAGGATAACATGGACCAAGTTGAAATTTATCAAATTCCAAATTAGAAAACCCTAATTTTAGGGTTTAAGTAGGCAACTTGTCACTTGTTTTTAATGAAGAAATCGAGTGACACATCGTTTGTTCTTGTTTTATTGTCTTCTTCAGCCAAGAAGGTTAATCGAGTTGCCACATTCAAACGAATAAATGTGGCATCTCCAACCACCTCAAAGGCTCCAACCACCACCACTTGGCTGTGAAACATTTCCTCTACAAGGATCAGTTATCCTCATCACATGTTGGCTCAATGAACTCAACAACATCTTGTCCCTAATTAGCCTCCCTTGCATCTGACAATTTCAAACTGATCGATGGCTCACCTTCCAATCAATGAATGTTGAGTTTTAAAGCTCTAAATCAGATGAGATTTGATCCTCATATTAGATATATATATCCCTTTTATGAGGTATATGGTTTATTTGGCTTCCATAATCTCCTATTTGCCACGATAAATTTATGGAAAATGCACCCTCAATCACTCATTTTTTACAATGTTTCAGCTATGAAGTCCCCAATCTATTCTAGAAGTTCTAAGAGTTTGTTAGACATCTAGGGGAGGGAAAACAGACGAAGAAGAGAAAAGAATGGTCTCCCGGCATATCAAATGAAGGAATCCCCTATGATTTAGTTTTGGAAAACCACCTTCAAACCCACAAGTGATTTCATAACCACCTGTCATTTTGGGGCTGTAAAAGGAGAAGAAATCACATAGAGAAGGGAGAAATCCAAGAGAAAATCATAGAGATAAAAAGAAAAGAAATGCATATAAATTAAGAGGACAGCTAAAATAGAATTGAAGGGAAAGTTATAAAGATTGATTTGTTGAGAAAGAAAAGGTGGAATCTATATCGAAAAGAAACTGAAATTCAAAAAGAAAGAATTAAAGAATTTAGAGGAGAAAACCATATTCTCTTTATAAGGTAAACTTTCAAACTTTGATGAGGGGGTGGAGCTCAATTAGCATACCCATCTTCTCCTTTCTATTTTTTCTTTTAATTTACTGCTCAAAATGATTGTTAAGCATCATTTGAAGTCATTTGTTAGTTTTAAAATCCATTGAATATTTGTTTTGAGATGTATAAGCATGCTTTGAAAATAGCTTGTATTGTTCAAGTTTTGTTGGATTGCCTTGTTCAAGTTATGTTAAGTTTTGATATTGTTATGGATTATGTTGTTTTAGGATACCTTGCTGGGTTTGTTGAAGTTGTATGCAAGTTGTTTAAGCTTCAAGACAATAAATTTAATCAATAGAACAATGTTTATGTATAGAGAATGGTATTTTGCTTGTTGTCATTATGGATTTTGCTTGTTGTTTTGCTCTTGATTTGTTGTTTCTCGTTGTTTTAATGGTTCAAGAAATTGTGTTGGGCGTGTTTAAGCTTTGGTTGTTGTATTTTGGTTGTCGCACCCGACATCGCGATGGCCCTAAAAATAATTCTCTTAATAGTGGAAAAGGAACAGATTTCTAGCATCTGGTTCTTTTAAGGGAAAATGTCTTGTTTAAGGATTCGCCACCTAGTATTATGGTCGCTAGGAACCATAACTGGTCAACAGAGATTCTATGGTATGGGACTGGTTACGTAAAAGGGAAGATATTATCACCCCTTAACTGCCTGAGGCAAACTGCATTGCTGATTTTGTCTTAAATTACTAAACATTTGTTAGCTTATGCTATGATGATTTATTTATAATATTCCTGACTCTGGCGCCAGTGAATATTCAATCTCGAATAATTCCAACTCTAGCGTTGGTAAAAAATCCACCACAAATAATTCCAATTAAAAGTTCCGCCGCGAATAATTCCAACTCTAGCGTTGGTAAATATTCCACTATGAATAATTCCAACTCTGGCGTTGGTAAATATTCCACTATGAATAATTCCAACTCTGGCGTTGGTAAATATTCATAGCCTAAAAACAATATTTTTTTTAATTTCTGATCCTGATATCAGTGAATAATAAAAAAACACTTTTATAGAACATGAGAAATTTTTATTTCTACACCAGTACATTGATAAAAAAAATTCTAAGAGATGCAAAAAAAAATTTCTACACTTTTCATTTTTTTTATTATCTATATTTTTTTGGGCCGGATCGAGCCCAGCTCAGCCCAAAAGGGGCTGGGCTAGGCCCCACAAGCCAGAGTCAATTAAACTGCACGCGTGAAGCAATTTCACGCATGCAGCAACTGTGCGAAGGTAATTAAATTACCTTCGCACAGTTCTTACATTTGCACAATTCCAAACAAGAATGAAGAGAGAATGAGAACGGCTTACCTGCTTCTGGAGATCGCGAGGAGGCTTGCAGCATGGTGATTTCGTTCTCGTCTGTGTATGACTGCCCCCTTCTGTTTTCCTTTTGTTTCGATGATGATGAAGGTCACAGCTTACTGATTGGGTTCTTCCTTTTTCTGATTTGCAGGGGGGAATTGAAGAGACGGTGATGTTAATGTTGGTTTTTTTGGGTTTCTTTGTTTGCGTTTTCTCTATTTTTTTTTTTTTTGCTCTATGTATTTTCTTTCTCTCTGTTTTGTTGGGTTTCTTCCCTCTGTCTTGCACTGTTTTTTTTTCTCCTTCGCGAGGTCGCCTTTGCTCAGCCTTTATAGAGCCAGTGGCAGCCTCGATGGTGGTAACGGCTGCCCCCCCTAAATGCTCCGTAACCGACACCTTCAATGAAGAAAACGTCTACGTTGGCTGCCAACGGACGAAACGTCTCTGCCTTTAATGGCAAAGTCGTGGCAGAGTAAAGGGACGGTGAACAGTCGTTGCAAAACGACCCTGTTTTGCTGGCTGCGAATTTGGTCCTTGTAATTCTTCTAATTTTGCAATCAAACCCCTAGTTAAAATATCATTGGATCCTTACATTTCTGCACCATTTTCAAGTTGGTCCTTGGATTTTAATTTTTGCAATTTGGACCCCAATTAAACCCCAAACTTTGATATTTCTTCCATTAAGTCCCTGATTGGATTAATTAAATTAATTTCAAGCTTAATTATCTCCAAAAACTTATCAATTCTCCAATTAAACCCTTGATTGGATTAATTAAATTAATTTTCAAGCTTAATTAAGTCTCAAAACTTATCAATTCTCCAATTAAACCCTTGATTTGGTTAATTAAACTAGTCAAGAGTTTAATTAAATCTTTAAACTTCCAATCATGTTGCCTTTAACCCAAATTTTAATTCATTCTTCAATTATTTTATTTTTACTTGTTTTTTATCATTTTTCAGTAAATAAAATAATTAAAATAAAAGGTCAAAAATTGGGTTATGACAGTTGCCCCCTCTTTATAATATTTACTATGCAAAGATATTAGAAAATTTCATTCTCTTTTAGCTTTGTATAATAAATTTATAAAGAAAAGTAGATATAGAAAGAACCTTTGCTTCCTTTTGTTTTTTAGTCTTGAAAAGTTCGAAAACGTAGATTGACACACGACCTTTACAGAGAGATGTAGAAATCAAGAAACAAGTCATTTGGAAGACGACCCACCTTTTTTTGTTTTTTGTTTTTTTTAATGGATGAAATTGTTTTGGGCAACCTGCCCGATGATAAAAGAATGTGAAGAATTTCGCAAGTGGTCTAATTGTTCCAGGCGACATGCCCGATGTTTGAAAAATACGAGGATTTCTCAGATTGGTCAAATTATAATGGGTTACCTGCCCAGTGGGGAAAAATACGAGGATTTTTCAAAAATGATCACATTGTAATGGGTTACCTGCCCAGGGAGAAAAATACGAGGATTTTTCGGATTGGTAACATTGTAATGGAAAAATACAAGGATTTTTTCAGATTGGTCATATTGTAATGGGTTACCAGCCTAGTGGAAAAATACGAGGATTTTTCAAGAATGGTCACATTGTAATTGGTTACCTGCCCAGTGGAAAACTTCGAGGATTTTTCAAGATGGTCACATTGTAATGGGTTACCTGCGCAGTGGAAAAATACGAGGATTTTTCAAGATGGTCACATTGTAATGGGTTACCTGCCCAGTGGAAAAATACGAGGATTTTTCAAAAATGGTCACATTGTAATGGATTACCTGCCCAGAGAGAAAAATACGAGGATTTTTCGTTTTGGTCACATTGTAATGGGTTACCTGCCCAGTGGGGAAAAATACGAGGATTTTTCAAAAGTGGTCACATTATAATGGGTTACCTGCCCAGGGAGAAAAATACGAGGATTTTTCGGATTGGTAACATTGTAATGGAAAAATACGAGGATTTTTTCAGATTGGTCACATTGTAATGGGTTACCAGCCCGGTGGAAAAATACGAGGATTTTTCAAGAATGGTCACATTATAATGGGTTACCTGCCCAGTGGAAAAATACAAGGATTTTTCAAGATGGTCACATTGTAATGGGTTACCTGCCCAGTGGAAAATTTTGAGGATTTTTCAAGATGGCCACATTGTAATGGGTTCCCTGCCCAGTGGAAAAATACGAGGATTTTTCAAGATGGTCACACTGTAATGGGTTACCTGCCCAGAGAGAAAAATACAAGGATTTTTCGGATTGGTCATATTGTAATGGGTTACCTGCCCAGTGGGGAAAAATACGAGGATTTTTTAAAAGTGGTCACATTGTAATGGGTTACCTGCCCAGTGAAAAAATACGAGGATTTTTCAGATTGGTCACATTGTAATGGGTTACCTGCACAGTGGAAAAACACATGGATTTTTCAAAAATGGTCACATTGTAATGGGTTACCTGCCCGGTGGAAAAATACAAGGATTTTTCAAGATGGTCACATTGTAATGGGTTACCTGCCCAATGGAAAAATTCAAGGATTTTTCAGGATGGTCACATTGTAATGGGTTACCTGCCAAGTAGAAAGAGAAAGGGAAATAAAGGCTTAAAGGCGCACTCGAAAGGATGGTCGAGGGCTTGAAGGCGCACTCGAAAGAGGTGAGGGCTCGAAGGTGCACTCCAAAGAATGGTCGAGGGCTCGAAGGCGCACTCAAAAAGAAACGAGGGCTCAAAGGCACGCTTGAAAAGAAAATAAGGGCTTGAAGATGCTCTCGAAAAAAAAAGATAGGGTTAGGAAACACACTACCTTGGATGGTTAAGGGCTCGAAGGCGCCTTAAAAAAGATGATCGAAGGCTCGAAGGCGCATTCGAAGGAGGTGGGAAAACATAGAGATTTTTCAGGTGGCGTAATTCTCATGGGTGACCTGCCCAGATTGAAAAATTCTCAAAAATGAAAAATTTGTAACAGCAATTTCGATCTTTGGCCATTTCAAGTTGGCTTTCCACTTGATGGATTCCTTCAGAGTTTTCTCTTATGAAATTCGCAAAACTCATTATCCAATGTCTCAAAGTTTAGATGATATGCATGCATTTTTACTTGATTTGAAATATAGGCCCCCATTTCTTCTTAATCTTCTTGTCGTTTGATTGATGAGGACTTGCTACCTCTAATTTGGGTCCTCTTTGTCGCTTGGCTTCTAGCCCACTCGAGTTGGCCCATGTAAGTCTATTTCCAGATATGTTTACACAACTCAGCCTTTGTGGTGCCCATCGTGACCCACTTGCTTGTTAAAGATTTTCTGTCTCGTCAAATAATTTGAGAAGATCACTCACTACTCCTCGTTTCACTGCTAAAAACATTCAGTGTTGCTTGCTGAAAGGATCAAGCTGTCTTTTGTAAATCAAAATGCCCCCTTATCTGATTGAAGGAAATTTCCATCTTCTTTTCTAGAATTTTTCCTTCTAAACACAATGTTACCCCCTTGTATTGGTCATAGCCCGTAAGTGTACTCTGTCAATAACTTAGACAAATAATGGTTTTAAGAAGCCATTCTCTCATTTCTCTCCTTTTCAATTTGAAATCTTGATCTTGCATTTTGAAAACAAAAATTATTTCGATGTGAGTCTAAAACAATTTGTTTTTGAAATCTTGCACTCTTTGGTTATTTTCTTTCTTGGAAAAGAGATTATTTGCTCTTGTGTTTGGCAATGAGGTCTTCGGTGAAAATACATCATGAGATGACCTTTTGTTTTTATAGGTTTTCAAAGTGGAGGGCTCGAGAAAACAAACTCGAGGTTTTGTATGAGAAAAACTTGTCTCTTTTTTTAACATTCATTTTTATCAGCATGAATAATAATAAGTAGTTTATTCTTGATGTCAATAATCTTATGAAAAAGTATTCTTTGCATTTTGAGAGCATTGTTTATTGTTCTAGGTTGCTTGCTTGCTTGATTAGAAAGGACTTCTACAGGCACGTAACGTAGGCTGTGGTTTTTGGCTATGAAAGAAAAGGATTCATAAGGCTCAAAGAGTGTTTTAAGATTTCAAAGACTGAGGATCACTATCAACAGTTTGACTATTGATGTTATTCATATTTTCTTTTGCTGCTTCTTTTTTATTGCTTTACTAGGGCATACTCACTTTATCTTAAATGTTACTTTTTCTAGTGATTTGGTCATGCCCCCCAGCATTTGAGTTTCTTGAGCTTTTACGCCTTTTTTTTGCTTTCTCACGGCTTTTTCTCTTTTCTCATTAAAGTTTTCTCTTGCTCCCCAGTGTGGGGTGTGATCCTAGTCGGGATTTTTTTCATGAAAGAAAAATTATTTAGGCTCAAAAAGGGATTGCAAGGGATGTACTTATTTCAGAATGTGAAAGGAATAACAAAGATGACCTTTCCTCATTTCAAGCGCAAGCAGCTATGATCAATAAACTTTGATGTCATCTAGTGTGATGGTTTAGTCTTTGCAAAGATGCATTTCATGGGTCATGAGCAACAAGTTCACTACATACCATTATTCATATATTTAAAAACACATGATTCAAAAGTCATGGGGTAAGGGTTATTCATTTCTTTTTCTTTTTTTTCTTTTTTTTTATCCATAATTTAGTCACCTCAATGATAGAGTTGTTTGATTCACCTGTCATTCTACAAGTAGAATATTAAAAATATCATTTTTGAATGAACATCAAATTATTTTTGAAATCAAAATGCCAGATCAATTTTTCAGAACTCCAATAAGGAAATGGATTTTGGTACAAGAGATGAATTGCGTCTAAGAGATCACGCAAGGCTTCAAAAGTGTATTCATGAGTTCTTATAAGAAAACTCTCTTAAGAAGATGAATAATTCTTGGTCGTAAACACGATTGAATGACAAACTCATTATTTTCATTGAAACTTTGGAAAAGAAGTTCAACAACAAAGAACTTATGACAACATCTTGGGCTATGAATACTAGCATGATAACATATAAAGGGGCTAAACATTCAGCAATCATTGATTGGAATTTCTGGAATCATTCAATCATTCATTCTCCTCGACAAGGGCATCTTTTCAACGCTTAGTTGCAGTCACACGCAGACCATTCTTGACTTAACATCACCATAGCTTTATCTTTAAGATAATTGATTTATGGGAATCAGTGTGAAGAAATTAGTTGTAGGAACGGTAAGTGCCTTGGCAAACCCTTTCAGTATCCTTTTCTTTTCCCGTGAAACCATTCTTTTCGATCGGGTTAGCAATCTTACCTGACCCAATGGCTTGTTCAACCCTCTCAGCTAGAACAACCAGGTCAGTGAAATGTTGTGCAGAGCTTCTAACCAAGTATTCAAAGTACGGAGCTTTAAAGGTGTTGGAAAATAAACTAATCATCTCTTTTTCCAACATAGGAGGATTAACTTGTGCAGCTATCTCACTCCATCTCCGGGCGTATTCTCTTATAGACTCCTTGTTGTTCTTCTCCATAACTTGCAAACTTAACCGACCAGGGCCCATGTCCATATTGAACTTATATTGCCTCATGAAGGCATCAACTAAGTCCTTCTATTTTTTAACCTTGGTATTGTCCAACCGCAAATACCAAGTGAGGACAGCGTCGCTCAAGCTGTCTTGGAAGAAATGAATCAGCAATTTCTCATCATCAACCATCTCGACCATTTTGTTGTAGTATGCTTTAAGATGAGTTATAGGGCATTGAGTTCCTGTATACTTGACAAATTCTAGCACTCTAAAATTTTTAGGAATGACAATGTTAGGCACCAAACACATCTCAGCAGCCTTTATAAGATCATATAGGCGAATTCCCTCTAATGCTCTTAACCTTTGCTCTAGGGCAACTAATTAGTTCATACCATCTTCTTTTACCCTCTTGCCCTTTTGAGATTCCTTCTCTGTAGAATCAATGGTAAACGACATTTTTGTGGGGTATGCTGGTTGAAAACGCATGGCTTGTTGAAAATTAGATGACAACCCATTTGCCCCCATATTCTGTGGATTGAAGGGATTTACAAGCATAGGTTCAGGCTGAGCTAGTGTTGCTTTTCCAGATTTATCTTTCAAGGCCTGCTCGAGTAGACTAGTAAGTCTTGCGACTTCTTCTTTAAGATTGCCCATCTCTTTTTGATGTTGGGTTTCCAACTAGGCATTTTCTTCGTTTTCCATTTGTCTTTTTCTTGAACGAGTGTTATAGATGGGTTCCAATGAGGAACCTATATTTCAACCTGCTAAATGTAAATCATGCAATTTATGCAAAAATATTGATTAAAAAAAATACGTATGAAATGCAAACTTGTCCTTCATGGGGTGACAACCTAGTAGGAAGATCCTAGTGCATCAAGGGGTTGGTCATTACCTAGTTTCAAAGGGTCTCTCGCATGCTCAGTGATCGTCCTTGAAAGGTCGATATAAGGCTTACAAGTAGTTTGAAGATAGAGGCCCTAAGTAATATCACTTTGACATATCAACCACTTCCAAGTAAACAATCATGCGAGAGTTGAATGGTTTCACGAGTTTTACCCAGGCTAAAGCCATTGGAGTACCGTTACTTCCCCACTTATCCTAGATTTTAAGGTATGTGCTTTTAACGTGATGCATGACAATATAAACATGATGCATGCTAAAGCAATAAATTCAAGAAAAATAAACAAATAAACACAACATAACAAACATTATAGCAATTGACAAACAAAAGGCAAAGCTTAGTTCATTAGTCCCCAGCGGAGTCGCCATTCTGTCGCACACGACATCGCGGTGACCCTAAAAATAATTCTCTTGATAGGGGAAAAAGAACAGATTTCTGGCATCTGGTTCTTTTAAGGGAAAATGTCTTGTTTAAGGATTCCCACCTAGTATTATGGTCACTAGGAACCATAACTGGTCAACAGAGATTCTATGGTACGAGAGTGCTTACGTAAAAGGGAAGATATTATCACCCCTTAAATGTCCTGCCTGAGGCAAACTGCATTGCTGATTTTGTCTTAAATTGCTAAACATTTATTCGCTTATGCTATGATGATTTGTTTATAATATTTTTTACTCTGATGCCAGTGAATATTTGATCTTGAATAATTCCAACTCTAGCGTTGGTAAAAATTCCACCACAAATAATTCCAATTAAAAGTTCCGCCACGAATAATTCCAACTCTGGCGTTGGTAAATATTCATAGCCTAAAAAAAATATTTTTTTTTAATTTCTGATCCTAATATCAGTGAATAATAAAAAAACACTTTTTTAAAACATGAGAAATTTTTCTTTCTACACCAGTACATTGATAAAAAAAAATTTCTAAGATATGCAAAAAAAAAATTTCTATACTTTTCATTTTTTTTATTATCTATATTTTTTTTGGTCGGGCTCAGCTCTACCCAAAAGGGGCTGGGCCCCGGCCACTAGCCCAAACCAGTGGCCCGACAGAGTTAATTAAACTGCACGTGTGAAGCAATTTCACGCGTGCAGCAACTATGCGAAGGTAATTAAATTACCTTCGCACAGTTCTTACATTTGCACAATTCCAAACAAGAATGAAGAGAGAATGAGAACGGCTTACCTGCTTCTGGAGATCGCGAGGAGGCTTGCAGCACGGTGATTTCGTTCTCGTCTGTATATGACTGCCCCCTTCTGTTTTCCTTTTGTTTCGATGATGATGAAGGTCACGGCTTGCTGCTTGGGTTCTTTCTTTCTCTGATTTGCAGGGGGAATTGAGGAGACGACGATGTTAATGTTGGTTTTTTTGGGTTTCTTTGTTCGCGTTTTCTCTGTTTTTTTTGGCTCTATGTATTTTCTTTCTCTCTGTTTTGTTGGGTTTCTTCCCTCTGTCTTGCTCTGTTTTTTTCTCCTTCGCGAGGTCGCCTTTGCTCAGCCTTTATAGAGCCAGTGGCAGCCTCGGTGATGGTAACGGCTGCCCCCCCTAAATGCTCCGTAACCGACGCCTTCAATGAAGAAAATGTCCACGGTGGCTGCCAACGGACGAAACGTCTCTGTCTTTAATGGCAGAGCCATGGCAGAGTAAAGAGACGGTGAACAGTCATTGCAAAACGACCCTGTTTTGCTGGCTGCGAATTTGGTCCTTGTACTTCTTCTAATTTTGCAATCAAACCCCTAGTTAAAATATAATTGGATCCTTAAATTTCTGCACCATTTTCAAGTTGGTCCTTGGATTTTAATTTTTGCAATTTGGACCCCAATTAAACCCCAAACTTTGATATTTCTTCCATTAAGTCCCTGATTGGATTAATTAAATTAATTTCAAGCTTAATTAACTCCAAAAACTTATCAATTCTATTGGATTAATTAAATTAATTTTCAAGCTTAATTAAGTCTCAAAACTTATCAATTCTCCAATTAAACCCTTGATTTGGTTAATTAAACTAGTCAAGAGTTTAATTAAATCTTTAAACTTCCAATCATGTTGCCTTTAACCTAAATTTTAATTCATTCTTCAATTATTTTATTTTTACTTATTTTTTATCATTTTTTCAGTAAATAAAATAATTAAAATAAAAGGTCAAAAATTGGGTTATGACATTGATTTTAGGCATTTTCTAGGTTTAGAGTATGTTTGAGCTTTAGTTGTTGTTTTTGGGTTTTAGGCATTTTTTGGGTTTAAAGTCCTTGCTAGGCATTTCTAGGTTTTTGTGCTTTGTGGGTTTCACATTCGTTCATTGAAGAATGTCTTAGGTCATGTTTTGTATGTCTATTTGATCAATTGTTGGCTCTTGTACATTCGTTTTAACTTGTTGATAATTAATCTAGGATCTTAAAGGCTTAAAAACACTTAAATCATGTCATTTGATCTTTCATTTCTTCATTTTATATTTTGCATAAAATTAAATACTTAGTGACTTTAGGTTGTTTGTCATGATAATCCAACCCTAAAATATTGCTTTACTTTTGATTTTACATGTTTATGCGTCTTCAATTTGATATAATATGGTTTGATATTGAATCTTAGTTTCTAGGTTTCATCTGAGTGTTCTTCATGCTTTTTAGTAAATTTGAACGTTTTCTCATATTTTGATCTTCATTATTTCTTTCCTGGTTTTGGATCATGTTTGTGGGTTTGGGCCTTTGGATCAAGAAGCTCAGCCCACGAGCCTGGATTGAGTATATTTATGCTAAGAAAACAATTGGTTGACATGAAACTCTTAAAAGAAAAAACACTATATTTTATCCTTAAGGCGTGTTTGCCAAATACAGTCTTAAAACAATTTTTAAGCCTATAATTTTTTGCAAAAAGCATGTTTGACAAACACACCTTATTGATTTTCCAACGGTGTTTCTTTTCTCATTTTTATATTTTTTTCCAAATAAACCTCAAATAATTTCCAAAAACTATGAAAAAATTCATGAACCATTTTAAAATTTTATATGGGTCCCTTGTGTGCTTTCCAACCATTTTATTTTATATTTGGGTTGTAGATTTATATTATAAGATACTGACCTGATATTAAATACACATGTCTTTCTTCAAAATTTTAGAAAAAAAAATACAAAAAAAATAAAAAATTTCTTATTTTGAATAAATACAAAAAATAAAATTTTATTTGTGTATATGTGGCCACGTTTCTCGAAAATAAATGATATATGCATAATTTAGCATACTAAAAATTACAAAATTAGTCTCTTTCTTTTTTCATGCATTTTGGATTTAATAACTAGTTTATTAAAGCCATGAGAACGTGGCATTTATTTTAAAAACACCAAAAAATTACTTTGTTTCTTTTAATATATAAGATTATGAACTTATATGTAAGATATATTCCCGATATTCTATAAAAGACATTTTTTTTAAGTTTTAATTCTAGAACGGCTAGGATTTTAACATGATAAAATATGGATCTCATTATTGAGAAGAACTTTTCTTAAATATTAGACAGATCAACGGTTAGAAAACACAGCAATACTTTAGTTTATATCAGATAAATAAATAATATAGCTTACCATAGGTAGGGTAAACTGTGGATGATGAGTCTTCTAATTACACAACTAATCCCCCAACTTAAACTCTCACAAACCATTAGGTTTTATAGTTACTATAATACTAGGTGGCGACTCCTAAACCTTTCAAATCATATTTTTATGATTTTTCAAATATATCCAAAACTTCCTCGATCCAGGAGCTATATCCGTCGTCTGATGTCGTGTATGACATGACAATGTCAATACACACACACACATATGAAAAGCCTTTTTTTATTTGGCGGTGATGAAGGGGTGGCCAATTAGTTAGTATATAATTTAATCATAATATACCATGTGATAACAAGAAACTATTGACAAATAGAAAATATGAAAACAAGGTCCCTATTAAGTTAAAGATAAATTGTAGTGTTTTCACTGTTCCCACCTTAACTGTGCACTCTCTCACAAATCATTATGGATTAAAAATTTTAATTTGGGCCTAACTTTTTTTTTTTTTTACAATTGAGCCATTTTTAGCCAAAATTAGAACCCAATTACATCTTCTTTTTTTTTTTTGTGAGGGGTGAATTGAAAGACAGAGGAATGAAATGGAAAACATGAATAAAATAAGTGGCGTCTCTATAATTTGTTTGAAAAGTTCATTTTAGTCCCCCATCTTTTTAAGAGATTAGGTAATCGGTCTTTCTAATTTTAAAAAAAATACATTCTAGTACCAAACTTTATTTTTCTTTTTTTTTTATGGAGGAGAGAGGGGGTCATCAGATTTCGACTTAGAGAGAGAAAGTTGTTGTTGGTGAAGATTTCGGGCACCAAAACAGTTGATTTTTATGTCAAATGGTTTCATATGATGAAGTAGTTAAGAATAGGTGTTCGTTTACCTTGAAAACACCTAAAAAATATATTTGAGCACTAGAAGATTTTTGGTTTCGTGTCGTTTTTTTTTGTGTTTTTTTGAGGCTATAGATTGATTTAATAAGATTCCTAAAGTGTTTCCTTGATGTTTTGAGTAAAAAATAGATGAAAACAAAACCTATTTTTCCAGCTACACTAATGGCCAGAATCCGGGGATTGATAGACGATGCATCGCCTTTATTTGTTTAGGTCATTGGGGGTGGGCGACAAAAAATTAAAGGCCCCTACGCGGGCCCTTTCTCTGTGGGTCAAGCGCATGGCCTAACCTTATTCTTTTTTCTAATTTTATTTTTTAATAGAAATTCGTGCCCCCTCTATATTTTTATTTCAGCCCTTCAAGTTTCTTTTCTTTTGATTTTGTCCCTGATTTTTTGATATCTATTTGTTTTGTTTTAATTAATTTCTTAAAAAAATTGTTTTCAATTTCATCCTCTTTTAATTTTGTTGTCTATCATATTTAGTTCTCATTCTTTTGGTTTTTTTTTATTCAAGATAGTTTTTTTAATTTTTTTTCTTTTTCAATTTCACCCCTTTATTTTTTTCTCCTTACATATTTGATGCCCATTCTTCTTCTTCTTCTTCTTCTTCTTCTTCTTCTTCTGCTTTAATTAGTTTTTTTTATTTGGGATTTTTTCTTCAATTTTATCATTTAGCATTAAATTTTTTACAAATAAAATTTTTAATTGAACTCTGGTTTTCAATTTCACGGATTGTGAATTTAGAATATTAATCTAGATTTAAACAATTCACCCAAATCAATTGGTATGGGTTTAAATAGTAAACACCCCATAATGGCTTTCATACTCGCCCTCCTTTAATTATTGTGGATTGACCATTTTTTAATTGATCAAAGTTGCTATTGTCTTTTTTTATATCTAATTTGTAGAGTTAAATTGCTATAACGCTTATAAATGCAATACAACAGTTGGCTTGAGTCTAGTTTTTTTTTTTTTTAAGAATCACTTTTAAAGCTTAATTTCAAGTGCTTAATCGTCATCTTAGAGGCAATCTGGTCTTTTATTTATTGTCAATAATAATTAAAAATTTTTTTCTCAATTTCATTTATCGGTGTTTAATTGGTTAGAAAATAGACTTCGTGAATGGTTTTTTTCTTACTTTGTTTAGAGTTATCACAGTCTCAAACAAGCATCTATTTTATGATTAATGCTCGATTTTGCGAGCATCTAATTTTTATCATATAATTAAGTAAAAATTATTTTTAAAAAAATTATTAAACCTAATTAAATTCATGAATCGAGTTGTGTGTGACCATATTCATTCAATATGTCATCATCATAGTACTTTTTTAAAAAACAATCTTCTTGGTTTTTTTTTTATAAGTTGATCTATGCTTTTACTAGTTATCCAGATTTTCTTTGAACCCATTACATCTACCAATTCACATCGAGTTAGCTCATATATAATTTGGTTAAAAACTCACACCATGTAAAGAGTTAGGTCAAGGAATTTCAAGATTTACCTACTTACCCAGGTATAATAGCATTTATACTAAGAGCCTGTTTGTTTGTTTTTTTAGTTTCAAAAGTACTTTTGAAAAAAATATTTTTTATTTTTTGTTTTAAATTAATTTTTTGATATTTTTAGATCGTTTTAATGTGCTGATGTTCAAAATAAATTTTAATAAATAAAAAAATATTATTTTAATATAAATCTAAATAAAAAATATTTTAAAAATAATTATTAGCATAATACCCAACAAGCTTTTAATGGGTTTTTTAAAATCATTCCAAGCACGTGCAAATGTACTAGATCATATATATTAGTAGTAGTCCTACCTTTTTGAGCACTGACCCGAAATTAGAAGAAGACGAAGAAAAAAAGAAGAGCGAGAAGAAATGTAGATGATCGACGTTACTCTCAATGATTAAATTAGAATCAGTTTAAGAAAAAAATAATTATCTCTTTAAATAATAATTTTTTAAAATAAAATTGTCATTATTAAAGCATAAAGAAAGCAATCATTTTGTTTTTGTTTTTGTTTTTTTTTTAATTATTCCAAGATCGGGCCAACAACTAGTTTATTACCATTTTGCTTTAAAAAAGGCAGCCTTGCATTAAATTGAAAAGCATTGACCCCAAATTTGAAGAAGAAGAATAAAAAAGAAGAGCGAGAAGAAAGGTTGATCTTATCTTCATCGTGTTGAAGAAACGAAATGAGATGAGAAAGACAGCAAAATAATAATCTTTATCATCATCTTGTAT
>Ga0325410_1004012_pt1 | contig 16562 bp, 13 predicted proteins | sample PopdelMetagenome_16_FD_206182 | JGI IMG/M metagenome (GOLD analysis project Ga0325410, IMG submission 206182) | Populus deltoides microbial communities from Bellville, Georgia, United States - Xylem-PdIQD-R3 | ecosystem: Host-associated > Plants > Phyllosphere > Stem > Wood/Secondary xylem...
GAATATTTTCGATTAAAATCAAATATTAAGTTGAAAAGTTAATATAAAAATACCTATCAAAATACTTGATCTAGAAATTCTTTTAATTTAATTATATAATAATAAATTTTTTTTGTTAGAAAATAAATAATTTAAATTTCATTGAGAAAAATTATAGTATAATTCCTTATTTTCTTATTAATACATTTTTTTAAAAAACAAAAAAACCTTTTCTTTTTATCATGGTTCTTAATTTGATAAGTAACAAAAGGAATTATATATATATATATATATATATATATATATATATATATATATATATATATTTTGTTGTTGTTCAATATTAATAAGCAAATTACTATCAAAATCACACATATCATACTAATACATAATTATTCATAAAACAATTCATAATGTTATCAAAATATTTTTTTAATATTTAAAAAAAAAACACAATTTTTTTTATTAGAAGCACACTTTTCTAATAAAAAAATGATTAAAATAAAAACTTGTTAAAAATTAAGCAATTTAAAATAAAAAAATATATATATTTTTTGAATAAATTCAATTTCTTTATTAACATATAGTGAAGGTATGCTATGTAAAAACATATTTAATGATTGTCAAATAAGTTTAAAATATATATATTAAAATAATATATGCAATTGAAATCTAAAAAAAAAAATAGTAAATGTAATAAAATTATATCCAAAATTTATTTAAAAAAATTTAAAACAAAATTTCCAATTTAAATAATCATGTTCAAATTCTTTTTTTTTTTATTATTTACGCTAGAGAGAGAGAGAGAGAGAGAGAGAGAGAGAGAGAGAGGTGAAGATAACGCAGAGAATAAAAAGAGATTGTGTTCTTATTTATCTGATAAACTCCATTCTCCCCTTCTCTCTTTATATTTCTCTCTCTAGCATAAATAAAAATACAATCTTTCTGTCTCACTACTAATAAAACTCAGTTTTTTTTTTTTTTTTTCTAGTTTGGAGATGATCTGAGCTTCTCTATTGGATTTGCAATAACACCCACTTTTTTTATTAGTTGTGTAATTATGATTTGTTTTAAGCTTATTTGTTGGGTGTGTGTTTTGATAGTGTCAGTCTCTTGGACTCTTTGAATTTTGCCCATGGTGTCTGTCGAATGATTGAATCTATGGGGATTCTTGAGCAGATGAAATAATAGGATATGGGTATGATTTAATATTTGTGTTTTGCATTTTCTTTCAATCTAATTTGATTCGTGGGTTTTTCATGTTTGGTGATTTGGTTAATTGGGTTCTAATTTGTTTCATGCTTTTATTAGTGAGTAGTTTTGATTTTGAGTTCGATAAATTGCTGTGATTATTGCATGATCTGGGGATTAAAACAAAAACACACTTTCTTTATCTGGGGATTTTAGTTTAATTTGATTTATGGGTTTTTCTTATAATTAGGTTTTAATTTGTTTCATGCTTTTATTAATAAGTAGTTTTGATTTTGGTTTGATGAATTGCTGGGATTATTTCCTGATCCGGGGGATTAAAAGAAAAGGACACCTGTTTGATCTTGGGGAGTAAAATAAAAAGACACCTGTTTGAATGGGAGGTAGTCAAGCACCATCACAAACCCCAGATCTTTTTAGTAGAGAAGGTAATTGTCCAGTTTTAGAATCTGGGACCTGCGTGAAATAACATATAGTTCTGGTATTGTTCTGGGACGCTGGTGAACTTGAGAGCCTTTTTGGGCCTTTTAGGGTTTTGTTTCGTCATGAACTCACGGGGCCCATGGGGAGGGCATCCTTTTCCTGTTTAAAAACGAGATACTCAAGATGAGCAGATTGCAGTGATCTGGAGAGAAACAATGAGAGCGACCTTTGTAGATGAGATGATTGGGCGAAAAGCCTTTTTAGGGCTTCTGCAGCCGCTTTTCACCTTCAACAACAAATGAGTATTGCAAACTTTCCTGTTTTTATTTTTACTGTTCAATCTTCCAGTTCCAAATTCTCATACCCTAAGTTGCACTGCTTCTGCATCTAGCATTAGATTTAGGTGTTTTTTTTTTTTTTTTGCTATAAAAAAACGGTGTGTTTGGTGGTCATACCAATCACAACAGTTTTAGATGACTTTATATCATTCAGTCAAGATGGTTGGCTTGAACCCTAGCTCATCCATGGTGAAATTTAGCTGGTTATTAGGGTGGATTGTGTGGAAGAAACAGTATATTTAGTTAAAATATAATGGTCAACCAAGGTTGCGCTTCTGGCTTTCATAGTCATAACATCTTGATCAATGGCCATTGTAAGAGTAGAAGGATCCATGAAGCAATAACTCTCTTTGCTGAAATGTGCGACCAAATAGACTCTTGATATTTCATTCTTACAGTGCCCATTGATTAAGATGTTATAACATTGTTCTCGAAGGATTTCTTCTCAAAAACTGCACATCATGTGTTGTACAAGATCTCAACGAAATGGTTGATAGCAGATCTATATGTATTCATCCACAGTAAGCATGCTAATGGATCTGGTATCAGATGGAAAAATTATACTGTGTTTCTGTGAGGAGGTTCTCAAAATGGGAATTTCAATATAAATATCATTTTCAGCCCAGCAGTGTTGTGGTGGTCATTCCTCAAAACAGTTAGGCTGCTATAACTCATGTAAGTTATTGTTACCCAATTTTTTGTTGGCTCTAGGTCATGCTGTAGGTTCTACTGTACATATAGTAAAAAGTGATCAGTTAATAGATTCTGTAATAAAAGTGGTAAAGGTTTATTGTTGTTGTTGGTTGTTTCTGATAAATTTTCATGTTTAAGTACTCTTAAGGGTTTATTTTGGGGACTACTTTTGTCGAACTTGAAAGAAAACAACCTCTGCCAATTCTCTACACTTCTCCTTCGATCTTGATCTCTTGGTCTATAACTTGTTTTAAGGTACGAAGATTGATGATATAATGATGACATCTGATTCTGTTGATTGGGGGTTCCTTTTCTATTTTATTTTAGCCTCTTGAATTCTTTTTGAAGTTTGATGATCGAGACCATGTTGCTTTACAGAATACAGATTCCCACTTCTGTATCTCAATTACTGTGTCCTGGTGAGATACTTCTCATGTGTGAAGAGATTAATTCAAGTTCAAGAAGAACCCCTTTCCCCTTGTGATTGTGTGGTCGTCATGTAAATTCTCTCAAGAATTCTTGTCAGTAATTTCATCTTGTGATGTGATTCGCTTCTCAATAATTCTTCCCTAACTTATTTAATCTCTGATACTGTTCTAGTGCTCTTGATACAAAGAAGTGTTTGGGCTGTATTCAGCACCTGTGGTAATTCTATTACTTGGTAAGGATTAAACGAAAACTGCAAAAAGAGGGATTTTTGTGTTGTCATGGATCCAAAACTGACTATAGGAGGTTGAACAAGTCAAGATTCAAGAAGGTTTTCTTATTAGTTAAACCTCATGCTGTTCCTTGATTGCTGTCAAATTTGATGCCTGCTGCTTGCAAGCCTTTAAAGCTGAAATTTAAGCTAGAATTCAGAGCTGGAGCTCTAGTTACTTCTATTTTGTGTGGCATGTTACTGTGTGGCATCCCTGTTGTATAGCATTCAAAATTTGTATGCTTTCAAAGAATATAAGCAAAGAAATTGAGGAAATGGTAACAACTTCTTTTGAAAAGGAGAGGGCACTACAGTCTGCAGCGATAGGATCACGAGTTTCTGCCTTTTTATGCACATGAATCGGTAAATTTCCTGATGACTTAATTGTTTAATTTGGTTTTTGATTTCTAGAATCTGCTTTAGAGCAATATCACACCTTTTCTTTTGTTCTCCTTAAAGGTGGAATATTAGAGAGACATTTATAATCAATTGTGAGCTTTGTTTGGCAGGTCCCGAGAGCTGATGGTATCAACAGCATTAGATCTATGATGCAAATTATAGTGATCAAGACTGGAGCATCCAGAGCAGAATTAAGCAGTAGTAGTTGACTGAATCTAACAACGTGTATAGGGGTGAGAAGGCTAAGGATTTTGCTGAATCAAATTCGTACTCTGTGTAGGCTAAAGTTCCAGCCATTTATGTTGGAAAGATATCCAATAATTAATGTCAATTTTATTGGATTATCATTCAAGTGGTAGTAATAACTGATGTTTTTCTTATCTGTTAGGTATTAGCAGGAGTCTAATTATTTAGGGTTATTTGTAAAACTATATATAGAAGTTTAGTAGTTCCAGTAGAAGATGTTGTAATGAAAACTATATGTTATTTAGTGTGATTCCAATATTGGAGTGATTTTGTTGAGTGGTATGAGCCTCATTGTTTTGAACTCTATGTTTGCAATAAAACTATCATATTTCTTTCTTTCCTGTCAATTAATTTTCTTTTCTGTACAACTGAGTGTAGAACTGAGTTTACTTTGTTTACATGTAATTGTTTCAATCCATAATGTCTTTGGCGTTAATTGATATCAGAGTATGTTTCGAATCCATTATTCTTTTTATGCTTGGTACTTGCAGTGGACAATCCTATAAACCAGGATTGCAGGATCATGGTCTTTCCCAACCCAACTTGAACTCTAAACAACAAACACTTCCACTAAATGACCCTACCTTAATGTTTTACCAGTTTCAACAACAAATGGAACTTGTTACTCATACCTTGGGAACTGCTGTTGGTTGTTTGGATGTCACAGAGAAGTGTTTCTGGATGTAATAGCAGGGGTAGACTGAGACAGAATTAGTAGGGAGATGTGGGTGCAGGGAAGAGGAAATGGGAGAACATTTGGGTGGAGGTAGAAACAGGGAAAATGAGAAGGTTATGAATAAACTCACTAAATAAATGAAAGTAGAAGTATCTGATTTTAATGGGAAGTTTGATCCTAATGTTTTTTTATGATTGGTTGGTGTCTTTAGAAAACTACTTTGAATAGTTTTCAGTGCCTTAAAATAAGAGGGCCAAATTTGTTAAACTAAAGTTAAAAGGAGCTGCTCTTTCATGGTGGGGAAGTGTGGAAAAACTACAAGGCTTATAAGCCAACCATCCATACAAGACTAGGTAGAAATGAAAGCTTGTTTCGAGATAAAATATTTGCTAGTAAGTTATGAATAGATGGTGTATCTAGACATACTTCATTGGACTCAAGGGATGAGCATGCTAATTGATCAATACACTGAAAAGTTCCATGTTCTAATAGTGAAGGGTCAGATTATAGAAACTGATCAACAAATTTTTGCTTGTTATGTAAAAGGTTTACGAGGGGAGATAAAAAGGGACATGTTCACTACTAGACTATTCACAGTGGATGAAGCCTGTTAACTAGCTTTGCAATTAGAAAGCAACAAGCACTCTAAAGAAACAAAGCAATGAGAGATTGACATGGAATGAGGAGACCATCACCAATGCAAAACAATATAAAAAGCAACATAAACACTGTTAAAATTGCAGTCTTTTATGGAGATTAAAATAAAGAAAATATAGGTTCTGTAGGACCATAATGTTATAAGTGCAAGGGATATGGGCATTTTGCAGAAGTGTGCCCTACAACGGAGAAAAAAAAGATTATGCATGCCTCTAAATTGAATTTTGAAGTAGCACTAGAATCATCAAATAAAGATCAAGACACCGTGGAAGAAGATATTGAAGAGATTGAAGAGGAAGGAGTGCAGGCTATAGATCTACCTATTTATGTGGTTCACAAGATGCTATCTAGTCGGACTAATTCCATTACACAAGTGGAAGATAACTGGAAAAGGACTGACATCTTTCACACTAGAGTTTCACACAAGGGTAAGACACTTAATGTAATTATTGACAATGACATTAGATTTAATGTCATCTCTACCGAAGCAATGGAGAACATGAAATTACAAAAAGAAAGGCATCAAGCCCCCATACAATGTTAGTTGGATCACTGACAAACATCCTATTATGGTCCAACATCGTTGTTTGATACCATTTTCTTTGGGCAACCATTTTGAAGATGAAGTTTGGTTTGATGTACTCCCTATAAAAGTATGTCATTTACTCTTGGGCCGACCATGGCTATTTGACAGAAAGATGAATTATTATAGGCATGAAAATACTTATTCCTTAACATGCAAAAAGGAAAAGTTAATTTCAAAGCATCTTCCTATTAAAGAGTTTCAATAGAATTCAACTATGATACTATCACTTCAAGGGTTTCAAAGAACACTACTTGAGAATCCAGTTGTGTTCATGCTGGTTTGTAAGGTTATAAATAAGAAAAGGCAACCAACAATTGAAGTTTTGCCAGCAGTACTTCAATATTTACTATAATAGTTTGAAGATATTTTCCCAAAAAAATCCCTTTCCAACTACCACCCCTACGTGGTATACAACATTCAATTGATTTGGTTACAAGTTCTTCACTTCCAAAACTTTCACATTATCGAATGAGCCCCACAGAACACAAAGAGTTACAATGAAAAGTATATGAGCTTGTAAACAAAGGGTTCATCAGATAAAGCTTAAGTCCTTATGCTGAACCAGCCCCCCTCATGCTAAAAAAGATGGGAGTTGGAGGATGTGCATTCATAGTAAGGTAGTGAATAAGATTACAATTAAGTATTGTTTTCCAATTCTACGGCTGAACGACAAGCTTGATAGTTAGAGGGTGCCAAAATCTTCTCTAAACTAGATCTAAGGAGTGGTTACCATCAAATTCATATATGATTTGGAGATGAATGGAAAACATCTTTCAAGATGAAAGACGGATTGTACGAGTGACTAATAATGCCTTTTGGTTTAATAAATGCACCAAACACGTTCATGAGAATAATGATTCAGACATTGAAGCCTTTTCTAGGCAAGTGTGTTATCATATTTTAGATGACATATTTGTTTTCAGTTAAAATATGGAAGAACATCTAGAACATTTGGAGCAGATTTTGCAAGTCCTGCGATAAGAGAAATTCTATGCAAATCTTAGCAAATGCTCTTTCTTTCTATCCAAGGTGAATTTTTTGGGATTTATTAAATCTCAACAAGTAGTCGAAGCTGATCCAGAGAAGGTTCGAGCAATTCTGGAGTGGCTAGAATCACAATCTGCTTTTAAGGTAAGAAGTTTTCATAGTTTAGCCACCTTTTATCATCAATTTTTCCAAGTTTTTAGCACCATTATGGCTCCAATCACAGTGTTTGAAAGAAAAAGTTTTTAAGTGGTCTCTCCTTACAGCAAAAGCCTTTCATATTATCAAACAAAAGATGGCATAAACTCTTGTTCTTAAACTCCTAAACTTCTTTCAAGTTTTTGAAATTTCTTGTGATGCATCCTATGTAGGCATTAAAGGTGTATCGAGCCGAGTAGGACATCCCATTATGTATTACAATAAAAAGTTGAATGATAACAGAAAGAAATATTTAAAATATGATTTAGAATCTATACTCTTGAAGCACTGAAGGCTTTACCTCATACATCGAGAATTCATTTTATTCACAGATCATGACTTGTTAATGTATTTGAATTCTCAAAACAAGTTAAGTAGCAAGCATGCTCGATAGATTAGTTATGTGTAATAATTTAATTTTGTCATCAAGCACAAAACTAACCATGAGAAGAAAGTGGCATATGTATTTAGTCGCAGACCCTGTCCATTAACCATTCTCTTAATAAATCTGTAATGTTTTACTTTACTAAAAGACTGATATAATACATATTCAGATTTTCAGAAGACATGGAGTTCCTTACACAACAATCCTTCTATTCTAGTAACAGATTATGCCATTATAGATGGTTACTTGACTAAAGGTGGGTATATTTGTATTCCTAGTGGTTTATTTCGGGAGTTTATTATTCAAGAATTACATAGGGGGAATATTAGGTCATTTTGGGCAAAACAAAGCATTTTCTTTAGTTGTTGATTGTTTTTTAGTCAAATATAAGAAAATATGTCAACACCATTGTGAGCAGGTATATAATTTATCAATTGAATAAGGGTAACAAACACAATACTAGTCTTTAACTCCCTTACCTATTCCATAGAGGTTGTGGCTTAAATTGAGCATGGATTTTGTATTGGGACTTCCAAGAATAGTTTGGGGAAATGATTCTATCATAGTGGTGGTGAATTAATTTTCCAAAATGAATTATTTTATTCCTTGCAAAAAGAATTTTAATGCTTCCCAAATTGCTTCTATATTTTTAAAAGAAATTGTGCGACTCATAACCTTTCACTTTCTATTGTTTCTAACAGAGATGTCAAATTTGTCAGTTACTTTTGGAAGACACTATAGGCTAAATTATGCACTAAACTTATTTTCTCTAGTGCCTTCCACCCACAGATCGACAGTCAAACCGAAGTTACCAACACGAGTCTTGACAATCTGCTCAGATGTTTAACTAATGATTATAGTGAAAGCTGGGACTTAATTCTGCCCTAACCTAAATTTACATTCAACAACACTATCAACAGAACAATATGATGTACGCTATTTGAACTGATGTATGGTTTACATCCCAAGGTACTTATAAATGTTACTTCCTTACTCTACCTCGGAAGGTTAGTGAGGCAAGACTAAATTTTACAGCATTTATGTCTTCTTTACATGAGAATGTTAGGTGTAAGATCGATGGAAGAACAAGTTGCTAAGTATATTGCTCAGGCAAACCATCACATAAAGGATATACAATTTGAAAAAGGTGATCTAGTGTTAATAAGATTAAGACTTGAGAGGTTTCCCACTGAAATATATAACAAGTTACATACTAGAAGGGGTGGTCCATTCAAGATTCTCAAGAAATTAGGAACTAATTCTTATTTGGTTGATTTATCAACAGAATTTTAATTTAGTCCAATTTTAATGTGGAAGATCTCACAACTTATTATGGTTCTACCTCTGTTTATGAACTAAAGGATCCTCCTTTAATTATTCCTCATATTTCATCCACTCTTGAAAGTGTAGATTCTATATTGGCACATTAGTATGTACCTACTAAGAGGGGGGTTATATCAAGTTTTTGGTACAATGGGCATCCAAACCTTATTCGAAGGTAGTATAGTTACATGAAGGTGAAGTTCATTGTCTTAATCCTAAATTGCTTCAAGATTATATTCAACATTACTTGTGTAAGACAAGTTGTTTGGGGAGTGGAAAAATTGATGCAAATTCTGGTGATCAAAATAGGAGCACCTGAAGCAAAAGGAATTGACTGAATCTAACAATATGAATATGGGTGATAAAGCTAAGGATTTTGATGAATCAGATTCCATTGGATTGAAGTACTCTGGGTAGGTAAATGTCACGACCCGAATCCCGGGTCCATGACCGGCAACGCAGGAGCGGTGGCAGAAGGACACCCCTCCCGCGCTAAGCCTCAAAACGGACATATCAAAGGATAATTTATTCAAAAATACGCAGCATTTCATAATCTTTAGAAATCTTATATTATTCAAAACTGATGAATAATTATATCAACTTTTAAGCCTCCAAGGGCTTTATTGCCTTTTACCTACTCATTAAATTTCAAAACATCACACTAAAGTTCTAGCCATTTATGTTGGAAAGATAGGGTAGTTGATAACCAATAATTGATGTCAATCTTATTGGATTATCATCTAAGTGGCAGTAATAATTGATGTTGTCCTTATCTGTTAGTTATTAGCAGTCAGGAGTCTAATTATTTAGTAAGTGTTATTCATATAACCATGTATAGAAGATTAATAGTTCCAGTGGGATATGTTGTAATAAAAACCTATATGTTATTTGGTGTGATTCTAATATGGGAGTGATTCCTTTTAGTGGTGTGAGACTAGTTTCTTATTCCTTGAACTCTTTGTTTGCAATAAAACATTTAGATTTCTTTCTTTCTTGTCATTAATTTTCTTTTTTGTATAATTGAGTTTACTTTATTTACACGTAATTGTTCCAATCCATAATGTCTGTAGCATTAACCTTGCTAGGTCTAATTTGGCAAACAATAGTTAAATCAGCGGGAAAACACTCTGGCAATGCGGTTCAAAGACAAGTTATTTGGTATGTTTTATGCTTCAAAGTTCAAAAATTATTCACAACATGACTAGAAATTCTAGATTCTGCTTCTCTCTCTTTCTGTCCTTTTTCCTTCCGGGGGGCTTTTAATAAAGATAAAATCATGACATGAGAGTGAACTCTGAAATAAATAAAAAACGATGGACACAGGCTCTTTAATCAACTGAAGTTAGCTTGTCATTATATGGTCTCTTACACATACAAATAAACATGAACGGTTTTGAAGGTATGAACCTAGGGGAGGGTTGACCATATTAAAGGTTGGACAAAATACAAATTTCCTATGATGAAATGCATGGATTGTGACCATGTTAGAGTATTAGATCACGCTGGAACCAAAACAAAACCAATGTTTATGCTAATGACAAGACTTCTGCATATGTGATTAAAGAAATTATATGAAAATATGTTAAAAAGATGTTATGTATAGAATTGTATTGTTATTTGAACCTTAAAAGCATGTGGAAGCTGAAACTGAAATCACTCTATGTTAATGCATTGAATTTGTGTGTGTAATGGATGAACTTGTTTATTTAAGAATCAAATGGTTATATGTATGAACATGACATGTTATTAGGAATATTATTGTGTCAGACTTGATGGAATGCATGTAAAAAATTAAAGGAAAGAGGCAAATATGCTTCAACCAAAAATAGGTAAATATCCTTAGATTGACGTGAAATAGTATGTAGAACTTGTTACGTGTTATTGAATTGCTACTAATAGTGTTGATGAACTTTGGATAATACCATGGAGAACTTAAAGTGATGATTAAAGGATTCTTTGGAAGGAGATGTATGTTGAGAATTGGCTATGCATTGTTGATGGTTTTGTGATAAAACTTTGAATATGATTGATTTCTGTATATGTTCAAACTCGGTTAGGGGTGACTTATGAAGGGGGAAACTAACGTAAACCTTATGCTTAACCAAGGGAAAAAGTAAAATTAGAAATGACTCCATTGCCACTTTTGGTTTCTGAATCGACAACGACATGTGTTGTGTTGATGATTTCTAAATTGGCAGCGACTCAATTTTGTCAATTATTTTTGAGTTAGTAGTAGCCTATGTGCGCTGACGATTTCATCATCAATCGTAGATGTGTGTTACGTTGATGATTCTGGATCGACAACAACTCAGTTTTCATAAATGATTTTTGAGTCAGTAGTAGCCTGTGCGCGCTGATGATTTTAGCATCAACTGTAGAGATGTGTTGTGTTGACAATTTCTGGGTCGACAATGACTCAGTTTTCATCAACGATTTTTGAGTTAGCAATAGCATATATGCACTGGCAATTTTTGTCGAATTCTGTATCACCTGCAAATCAGTTTTCATTATCGAATCCTCTATGGTCAGCGAATCAATTTTCGCTGCCGAATTCTGTGTCCCCAATGAATCAGTTTTCGTTGCTGAATTTCACTATCGAATTTTGAGTCACCAACAAATCAGTTTTCACTGTCAAATCCTGTGTCGCTAGCGAATTAGTTTTCGTTGTCGAATTTCGCTGCCAAATTCTGTGTCTCCTGCGAATCAGTTTTCGTTGTCGAATCCTGTGTCACCAACGAATCAGTTTTGCTGTCGATTTTCTACAATAGATTTTCATGTCAGAAATGACTTAAATGCTGATAATGATTTCACGGTATAATTATGTAATATGTGAAACACTTGAATGCGAACATGTGTATTTTTGGAATATGTATGGTGACAAGTTATAAGATTTCCAAATACAAATATGTTGACTTGTGATCATTAATGTGTTAGGTGGTGCTACCGTGATCGGACCTACGACCGGACAAGGATACCCCACGGGAGGAGCAGGTTGATGGTTTCCACCTTTTTCTTGTATAATGTTAATGTTCTGAAATGATTTAGTTATGGATGATATGTTATTGAGTTGTCGATGAATGTTAAAGTGACTATGAAATGTTGATTGATTTGTTGATGAATGTTAAATCGACTATAAAATGTTGATTGAGTTGTTGAAGATTGTCAAAACAACAATGAAATGTTGATTGAGTTGTTGATGAATGTTAAACTAACTATGAAATGTTGATTGAGTTGTTGACGAATGTTAAACCGACTATAAAATATTGATTGAGTTATCGATGAATGTTAAACCAACTATGAAATGTTGATTGAGTTATTGACGAATGTCAAAACGACTATGAAATGTTGATGGATTTGTTGACAAATGTCAAACTAACTATGTCATCCGAGATGGATGGCCGAATTATGTTTGATGAGTTGCTTTAGCTAATGGCATCCTAGATTGATGGCCGAGTTGCGTTGATGATTAGTTTCGGCTAATGACATCCTACATGGATGGCCAGATTGTGTTGATGATTAGTCTTGGTTAATGACATCATAGAGGGATGACTGAGTTGAATATGACAATTAGCTTTGGCTATTGACATCATAGAGGGATGACTGAGTTGAATATGACAATTAGCTTTGGCTAATGACATCCTAAATGGATGACCGAGTTGATTATGATGATTGGCTTCAGGTAATGATATTCGTAAGAGATGAGATGTTTTATTTTATGATTAGTTTTGGTTAATAGAATCCAAGATGGATGGCCGAGTTTGGATGTTACGATTAGCTACGGCTAAAAACATCCAAAGTGGATGACCGAGTTAAAGTGAAATAATTAATCCTAACCGTTGTTTAAACTTCAGCCCCATAACTCATATAGAGAAGTTGGAGCGTATGAGTGAGAATAATACACTTAACGAAATAATAAGGATTGCACAATGCATATGAGAAGTAAAAGAAGGAATGTATCCATTTTAAGTTAATAACGAAAAGTAACGATAATGTTCCTCTAGCTGTTTATTATCATGTTTAAATTAATTAAAATTCTTGTATCCATGTTGTTTTTATAATAGGGACATCACACAATCAAGGTACGTAGGAAAGCTCGTTTTATGGGTTCACATACTTTGAAAAGTGCTAAGTAATAGAATGTTTTAGGTGTTATGTATTTAATTAAAAAAAAACAAACTAGTTGAATATTTGTCATTTGGTATTTTTGTAAGAACTTGTATTAAAATTTGTAATGGAATACATATGTGAAAGTACGATCTTGTATACATGAGGTGGTGATTGTATGTATGTGATATTCTCTTTTATGAGAATATTGTATTCGGAAATCATATGAGTATTGCACTATACTGAGAGATGAATTTTGTTATGATAAACCCTAAATATCATTGCGAGAAGATGTATTGTCACTTTTTATAGGATGTTGATTTACCCTATGTGAGTTGTGCCTTGCTAATGATTGAAATGCATTTATGAATTCATAGAATGATTTTGGCTTTAAAGAAGCCAGACTGTTACAATTATCATCTACAACTTTATACATGTTGTTAGCATTAAAAGTTGACTCAACCATCATTTTTACCATGGTATTGTGAGGAACATATGGTTCTCTGTGTGCATACCAATACAAGTATTTCTCCATGAACCTTTTTTTGTAGAAGATGCATTGCTATAACATCTAGATCAATAAATTTTTTTATTTTTATACCTTTTGTATGGACATCTAATACCGTCTCTACTAATATTTCTTAGATTAGATATTGTGTAATTAATAAAACCCTGAATCTCATTATAATAATTCATCCTCCGCAACCCTTAGGGCGAATCTTGATACTTCCATGAACGATCATCCATTACTTCTATCAAACCTATATAAAATAATGATGACAACATGTATTAACTACGTTAACTAAATAAATTTGCAAATATATTGGTTTAGCTCAAACTCATTCAATCTATTTTAATAATTCTCTTAATTCATTATCAATTATCAACATAAATTCAAATGTGTACACATTTACCAGAAATTACAACTCGACAATAAAATTGACAAAATATAAAACAGATCCATTAAATAAGCTATTATTTATTTCATCATAAAACACTTAAGTAAAAAATTAGACATAAGTTTCATTAAGTTACAAACAAATATAATTTCGCAAAATCTAAAACAAACCTTAACATATACAAATCATAAATTCATACAACAAATTTGTTTGAAAAAAAGCTATAAAACAAGTAAACACTCAAACAAAATACATATACTACAAAAATATACAAAAAAAATTAACATTTTAAAATTGTGTTCAAATAAAGAATGGGTACATTTGTGTACTTAAAGTGGAGAATCCTCAATAAAATTTGAATCAGAACACAAATGTTGACAAACTGAGTGTTGTGGTGATCGAATTTGTTGTGAGAGGTTAAATTGTCTTGAGATTGAGGGGGGTGGCTGTTTACAAAAAAAAAATGCATAAGAAAGACGAAAAAATGAGGAGGAGGAGGGTCGAACGTCAGGATATAAATTAAATATTACCAACAAAATGTCCGATGCAATTATTCTGATGGTAACGTTGTCGGCAATTATGTTTGTAAAAATATAACGTTACTATATGATTTGCCTTCTTGAATCCCACTATAATACCCTTTGTAATGTCGCCGATATATATCGATGAAAGTTTTCCATCGGCATATTCACGGACGAGTTTTACTGTCGGGTTAATTCCGTCGGTAACATTGTTTGTAAAACTTACATGTCATTATACTGTTTGATTTTTTTTACTCTTTAATTTCACTGTGATTCCCTTGATATATACCATGAGAATATTCTTATCGGTGCTTACTGATAGATTTAACGATGACAAATTCAGTCAGTAAATATTATCGTAAAATACTCATAAAAAAATTGCATCAATATTTCTATTTATATTTACTAAATTTCTGGAAAATAACCATCTCTTAATATTTATCGTAAGCAGCAAGTTTGATGGCATCACCGTTAAGTGAAGGCTGAGGATCTTAGAAAACAAAGAGGGTAGGTGGGAAATCGGAATCTCCTTTCAGAATTTTTCCGCTAACAACTCGTGCCTACCATTCATATAGTTTGGTAGTAGATTGTGTTTGTCGATGCATCGAGTAAAAACGACGACGCCTGCTTGGAATTTGAAGTGTCGGTAGGCTGTCAACATCGCCGTGGTCACAACTCCATGCTTCCATGTAATTACAGATATGGGGTCGGTGGGGGTTAAAAAAAAGTCCTTGCAGTCTTTCACCGTTACCGTTGGTTATTTTTGCAGTTAAAACTTAAAAGTAATTTTTATTTTAATATAATATTTTTTTTATTTTTTAAAATTTATTTTAAATATCAGTACATTATAATTATATAAAAAATTTAAAAAATAAATTTTAATAAAAAAAAAACAGATTAAAACTAAGTAACAGTAGACTCCAATCCCTTTATTTGCGCCACATGGTTTGGTAACTAATTAGCTATTTTACCATATACAAGCTTTTTTAATGTATTTTCTCACAAGAAAAATTCATTATATAAATTAAAAAATTTTATATAAGGATTTAATTATATACATCAAGAAATATTTGTGTAAAATTAATGATAATTAAAAAAACTGAAAAAAATCAAGAGACGTATGTAAATTAAGATATTTAATCCCGCAACTTAAGATATTTATCCAACTGTGTTTACTAAATTTATTTTTTTATTCAATTAAATGGTAATAAAAAAGACACATAAAATTTACTAAATCAAATAAAAGAAAAAAAAGTATAATGCAATACTGCATATATTAGAAATATTATTTTTAAAAAAGTACTATCTATTTTTAAAAATAAAGTACATAAAAAGATAATTATTTAGAAATGATCAAATATAAAAATCAAAAATAAAAATTAAAAATCAAAGACTCCTGAGCACTTGTCTCATTTTTTTCTTGACCCAAGGGTAAAGAATAAAGATCTCCTTACAGTACATTTAAAATAATAAAAAGACAAAAATATTCTTATCAACAATTTTAATTTTTTTTTTAATTAAGAGTAATATAATTATCTTACTATTTCGAAAACGTGAAAAAGATATATATACCACTGGACACCACTTTAATCAACAATTTGTCATGGAAAAACACCAAATCATATACTCCCGCAACCAAAACATTGAATTTTTTCTTGGAGGGAAAAAAAAACAAATAATTTCAATGGTGTAGAGCATTTTCCCACGTGTTTTAGGAGCATATACCTTAATCTTGCATGCAATACACAATATAATTTAATCCAGCTCCCAGCTTCTGTCAGTGCTTGAGGTAGAAAGAGAGAGCTGAAAACCCTGAGATAGAAAGAACCTTATCTCTAATAATTTTTATGAAGTCCAAAGCTTCTCTTGGTGTCGTCAAAGAGACCAAAACCTATTTTCCGCCACTCATAGGACGCCCCTATCTGCTTGGGAAAAGCCAAGAGACCTTTTTGTTTTGATCATTAAAGCCTTTAGTTTAATGTTACACTAATATATACTTCTGCACCATACACAGTTCCCCCTCTCCCTTCCCTCTCTCTGCTAATTAAGGCAACTTCTGTCTGCTGCACAACCCACATTCCAGTCTCTCTTCCAGCCATTTTCAGGCAGTTCCCAGGTAATTAAGAACCTTGTTTACCTCTCTGCCAACTCTTTTTATGGGTTTCCTTGACAATGGTAGCTTTGTATGATGACCTAAATTAGACTTTGGATAGTAGGCAACGAGCATATATCTGGCACGTTTTCC
>Ga0325410_1004013_pt1 | contig 16559 bp, 9 predicted proteins | sample PopdelMetagenome_16_FD_206182 | JGI IMG/M metagenome (GOLD analysis project Ga0325410, IMG submission 206182) | Populus deltoides microbial communities from Bellville, Georgia, United States - Xylem-PdIQD-R3 | ecosystem: Host-associated > Plants > Phyllosphere > Stem > Wood/Secondary xylem...
CTGCTTTTAAAAATTGTCAGCTAAAACATATTATTATGGCTATCCACTGCAAGGCCACAAGATTTTGTTTCATATCAGTACCGCACGGCCAATTGTTTTTCTTTTATCTTATTCCTGCTTGTTTGTGCAACAAAGTAACAACCTCCTCTAAATTTATTGAATTAACTGCTCTTTTTCTTTGATGTAACTAATATCACAATAAACACAACACTTTCAATTAGTTGCTTGCTTGTTTGTATATCTTTTCATAGTCCAGTGAGATTGATATTTGGATGGGATATGGTTATGATTGATATCCTGAACTTGTTCTGTCGCATACCTATACGCCTGATTAGCTGCCTGGAGCCGGGGTGGGCGGGCTCCTTCTAACCTCCATATTTGTCAAGGGTTGTTTCCAATCCTCCATGCCCGCCTTCATTGGATTCAGACCTCCAATGGAGGTCCACTCATTTCTTTTCATGACTCATTTTCATTAAATAAAGAACTCAACTCATTAAAAAAGAAATTTACAAGTATCAAACAAAGCTAAATATTAGGGGGGGGGGGGGTTTACACAAATTATTTTAGATATATATTGGCAAAATTATAATATAATAAATCATTTATATATAGATTTGGGTTTGGAGGTCTATCAGATCTAAGGATGCCTTAGCTGCCTCCTTAACCGAATCAATCAGTTATTTTATCCGCCTCCACTTCCATGGGGATAAAAGGTATGGTTTATGAAGAATTCTGAAGGTAGATGGATGTATAAGCTTTGACTGAAGTGATCAAGCATTGGTTACAAGTGGTGGAAAATCTTTATCAAAAGGGTGAGAAAAAAGGGTAAAGATTTCCATAGACATAATGATATATCTCAAAAGAGAAGATGATAAACCGTTGCTAGTCAGCATTTTTTTAGGGAAAATCTGTCGCAAGAATCCTAGAATGATTAATCATTATATTTAGTTGAAACATATCTCACAACCATGCTTATTAAGATTATATTAGAGTATTAGACTTGAATGGTAGTTTTTAGCAGATTTTCTATGATATACTCCGCATTTGTTGCTAGGAAGGACGAGAGTTTGTCAATCCATCCAACCTTCAACGTGTCTGTAATCTTTGGAAAACGTGATGAGGTAAGCTAGCTAGCCAGCCTCAGTAGTTCCTAGTTTGATTATAACTTGTGATTGATTTTGGTTGATTTCAAAATGTGCAGCCAATGCTTGTCGCTTGTGCTAGACAACTAATTGAACATATAAGGTATGCCTTCATTTGGCATAAATTATTTAAACAGGTCAACTATCATGTAATCACTGCTTTGTCTCTGCTTAAGAAACCTCTGAAATGTGATGTGTGTGTGTGATTATAACATCTCCTTTTGTATTGGTTCTAAATACCCTGTTAACTAACATCTAACATAACCTTTTGTGTTGGCAGTACATCAGGCTCGTCCAAGCCATTGGTGCTCTCTCTTGGTCTTCAAGACCATTCTTCGGTAATATCCTTAGAAATCATCTTCCAGGGAATGAATATGGAAGTATAACGACTAAACTCTTGTCATGCAGGAAACATTGAGAGGAGTTGTCTCTGCCGTAACTGCAAATCGTGTATGGTGACAAGCAAATTACCATGTGACCTCTGATTTTGCCAGTGAACTCCCAGGTTTACCCCTTTCTGAATACGAGGTGGCATTTATTTAGGGCTGTCAGATTCTAAAAAATGAAACAGCTTCAGGATTCAAATTTGCTTCTTTTCTTAATATCCTCATGGGACTTTGTCGTTATGGAATAGGGGTGACTATATGAACTTTATCATAGGTGCTCTTGATCAATATTTACACCAATTTACTAGAGTCCAATTGTTGCGGAAGTGATTGTTGATCTACAAGTTGTGGGTGCAAATCATGGCTGTGATGAATAAGGGTTTCAAATCATATAATCATTTACTTTTGTTGCAATCTATTTTTCTAGGAACCTTGTCATTATATTATATTATTTTATATTTGGAGGACCTTGAAAAGTAAACATAATCATTTAGGTTATGGATCTTTGGGCTTGCATTTGAAAATTGGATAAATTTGTTTTGAAAATAGGAACTGAGGTTTGTTTTTCAAATCGAGTAGAAACCTAGGGAGAGCAAAGAACGAGAAAACAATGCTCTCCACTTCTTAGACATCAAAGCACTCCTCCCTCTCCTCTCCTCTCAATCAACAATGCCAGGAACCCAAATTTAATTATTGGATGTTAGGGTTTTTCTGATGCATCGTGGCTCACGGGGATACGAATACATCAATCAGTTTTTACCAGATACTTGATTTGAGATGACTGTCATTATTTATCTTTCCATTGGGTTTTCTTGTAGAGAGGAATCATCGGGGGCGGACCTATGCTCTCCACTTCTGCTGGATTTGAAGGCTTGCAGCGTTTAATATTTGAATAAAAGTAATGCTGCCCCTAGAACACGGCAGCATAAAAGCCTGCCATTATGGCGGCGGCAAGAACTTCAAAACGTCCAATAAAATCAAAATTGGACCAAAAACAATTTAACGTTTAGCTGTCCACACAGCATTACAGATGAAATTTGATCCCTCGTCCATGGTAGGAATGAATGCATCAAGTTTTACGAGAATTATCAACAATCGCTGTGAACACATGTTGAGAAGATATAGAGTTGCTGGTTAAAATGAAAAATCCCGGCGCAACATGATGGCTATACAATTGCTGAAAATAACCAAATTCAAGCAGGCACTAATCAATGATGCGTGTTTACATTTCAAAATAGAACACTGGTTAATGTTGAGGCAGACCCGGTCTCTTTTCCACCATCTCATAATGGAGAACGAAATTTTCCTGCATCAACATCGATTTTACCAATGGGGATCAGAAATCAATCAAGCCTGCATTCGTAGAGCAAGAAAAGATTGCAAACATGTGAACTAACTACAAACAAGTCAAGACCTTAAGCGTTATCTCAAATGTGTTTGGTTCAAAACAATGGTAAGACCCTCTCTCATATGCGCTCGTTTTAACAAGTGGCTCTGTGTTGGGGACTCTTTTTAACCAACGCCGCTGCTCCTTGTGGTATAACCAGCCTCTTTCATAACTGCCAACAGAGAATATCCCACCATTAGTCATATTTTTTAATTAGCAAAATTGCAGGAATTCAAAATCCTGAATGGTCTTTTTCCCTGAGCATAAGACGGACTCAAAAAGGCGGGAAAGGTAAGGAAACGGGCAGGTAGTGGAGGTTACATGGATACAAAACTACAACATTCAATTCATCGGTATCAGAGCTTACAGTATGTTTGCGGCATGTAATTGAGCTTCATCTTTTGGCATGCTGAAAAGCAACAGGATAAAGAAAGGCATTAGTGAAAACTTGAAAAATAAGGAAAGAAAACAGCAAAAATCCACTAAACAACTGCACCTGTAAAAGGCATAGAGCAACGTTTCTGTCCAGAGCTTTGAAAAGTAATTATGCTGCAACCAAGACCCAAAAGAAGAGTCAATTATGGAAATAAGAGGTTAGGATTAAATAACAAAATTATAGAAAAAGGACAACAGCAAACTCACATCCAGTGGAGGTGGTGGCTTAGCATAATAACACTTTGGAACATTGAACTCTGGATCACCCTTTGCTGGCTCGTCAGACCATGGGGAGCCAAAAGTCTTGTGAAGACTCTCAGCTGAATTCAAATTCAATCCAAGAGTTGTTAAATCAATTCCAAGTGCCAGGGAGGTCAGATCAGGATCACTCATCCTTATAACACTTAACAAGCCAAGTAACCCAAATGGATCAGGTGCAGATTGTGCTGCCTGCATGGACTTTATGCCCTGATCTCTAAATGGTTGATTGACAGTCGACATTTGTTGTAGTCGAAACTGGGGCTGGTTCTGGTGTTGATACTGCTGGATGAGCTGGTCATATGATCCAACACCAGATACCGTATTCGGAGAATTTAAAGGTCTCAGCCCAATTCCTGGTGGTCCACTGGTCTAAACCAAAGATGAAAGGATAGTTTAACAGATTTCTTAAGAGGAAAAATGAATAACCATAGATAAGTAAAATAAAAATGATAGCTGTTGTACCACCCCAACATGAAGTTATGAAACCAGTTGGTGTGGTAACCATCAGTAGCAAATTATTGAATCCAAGAAAATTTTCTTCTGGGTTAATGTTGTCAGTGTTGCCCTTCACCACGATATCTATCAATTTAATCCTTAACAGTACCAGTTGTTTTCAATTATACCCATCAGTTCATTCTCCATCCCAATCTGATACAAGGATACGTTAAGTATCCACATGGCAACTCCACAAATTAAAGATCAATCATATTTATTGTTTAAAAATAACATAAAATTAATGATAATTGAAATTTCAATCTAAACTAAAAATTTTGGAAAAATCAATGCCATTTAAACTCAAAAGTACACAAATTCAATTTCATGGGTTTCAAATTATTTCAATGCTTTTACTATTAGTTTTGTTTATTTCACTCATAATAAATTCTAAAGTTAATAAATCTTAATATTCTGGAGTTGCCGCATGGTATTTAATGGATTCTATTAACTAATTTGGATGAAGAGTGGACAGAAGGGTTGAATTGGAAATTCAAGGTAACAATAAGGGTAAACTTGACAGATCCAATAGGTACAGGGCAACATTAATAACAAACTTATTCGTGAGGGGCTATTTTTTGTAGTTACCCTTTTTTTAATATACTGTAACCACGCAAGGACTTGAAATTGACCACTTTCATGAGATATTAAAGCCAAATTCACTTGAGGCAATGGAGACCCTCTAAATGGCATAGCAAAAAACTATTAACAGGACTAAACTTCCACACCTGTGGGTGATAGGCTGAATGTGAAGATGGAAATAGTTCTGAACCATGAAGATCTTGATTGTTTACAGATGCAAAAGAGACGCCACTACTGACAGCTGGGGCATGTTGCTGTTGCTGCTGAGGACGATAGGATGAATAAGCCTCTCCTAAGTTGAACCCAGCAGATCTCCCTATCTGCAGAGTGCAGAAATGAGGTGTCAGAAAGTACAAACAGATAACATTTGCTATTGCTAAATTTCCATTTCACATAGAGGCTCACAGAGAAGTGCTGAGATTGCATCATTGACAAGGTATTGTCGTGCAGTTGTTCTTTCTGATGCAAATCCATAGTGTAATCAGCATTACCACCTGAATCAAATCCAATATCATAGTCAACGTGTATGAAAAATGCATTACTGATTGGAGAAAAATTAGGATAACAACTATGCAGATGTAGGTTTTTGTTCTGGCAAGGGGCAAAATCACAACCACAGCTACAGCCAAGTCCAAAAGACATGACATTAAAAATGTTATAGATCCAATCACAAAATATTGCTTAAGCATGCATTAGGAAAATCTTTATTGTAACTTATACAGGGACATCATCTACTGATTAAAAGGTAGCATCACGTCAATGAGCAAACACGTGAAGATGGGAAATTACAGGACCGATGAGCTTCTATTCCCACCAACCAGGAGGCAGTGTGCTAGCATTATACAGAAAGTAAGGAGCTAGCAAGAATGAGTTTGGAACCTTTAAATCCTGGTAAAGCTGGAAAATCTTCATTCTGAATGCTGAACTCTTGGCTTTGTTGAACAATGGGACTAACTCCAAGACCAGGTTTTCGTAGTGAACCTGCAAGCAGTTTCATTGTATTTTATCACCAAATACAGGTGAAAGCAGAGACAGAAATAACCATAAACAAATAGCAAAAGCATATTTTAATTACCCAATTGACCTTGAGGCCCTCCAGCAGAACTAGGACGACTTGTCAACTGAGGGAAATCATTGTTAATGTCGAAAGGGGAACTGTCATTGGAGATCACATCATTCAACATTCCCATAGAGCTGAGATTGTTCACACCTTGAACATGGCTTTGGGAAAGAGGACCAATGGCAGTGGGGTAGGAGTTTCCTAACAAAGGAATCACCTGTGGATTTCCTGAATCCACAAAATGTCATTTACACAAGCAAATATAGCTAAACTTGGAAATTAAGATTTGAAAATCTAAACAATCTGTGAACAAAAGAACTAATAGGGCAGCGAACAGTCAAATTAATTGTTCCGGATATCCACCTGATTCAGCTTTGTTTTTTAACACCCAGAAAGACTCACAAGCTTGAATCTTCCATACAATCTAAAAGATAATGACATTCTTTTCAAGTGAAAACAACAGCGCACTTTAAAAGGCCTTAATCCCAGACTAGTAGGGGCCAGCTATAAGGATCCTTTTGTGCCATCCAGGCAATCATAAACAAAGAAAAAGAGGGCTGCAACGCCAAGGACATTTAACTCGGGAGTTCTGATGGTGCTTGTAAGAAATTACAGACAAGAACAATACAAGAAATTCTAGCAAGCTTTCAACATGCAAACAAAATAAAATTCAAAACGAGCATCAACACAATTTCCAAGCTAGCAAAGCCAGTGGCAAAGATATTTTATCACATTCAAACCAAGGCACCAGTAAATTGTATGGTCAAGAAAATAAAGCATTGATTAGTTTCTTCCTTGCACACAAACCTTGTGGAAGCACACCAGTCATTAATCTATTTTGTCCTTGCATGCCTAAGCTGCCAGATCCGCTATTTGCAGTTAAATTCAAACGAGAAGCAAGACCAGGGACAGATAGTCCTCCACCCGAGCTTAAGCTTCTCCCAATGTTCCCACCACCAACCATGTTTCCTCCAGAACTCGTAATCCTAGGACCTGTATTGCCCAAAATTTGGGAAACCCCCAATCCAGGAACAGCATTCCGGTTACCTATTCCAGCAGAGGTTGGGAGAATACCAGGTATAGAACCACCAATTCCATTGGTGTTGCTACCATATCCTGGATTTCCTACAACACTTAAACCTCCTCTATTTGTAACCCCAGAATGTCCATGGGAACTGCCATGAGACAGCTGCACAGGGAAAACATTCAAGAAGTTTACTACTGTAAAAAATAACAGGCAAATAACAGGCAAAAATAACATTCAAGAAGTTACTAGATTAAAAGCAAATTACATACCTGAGAGAGACCAACTGGAAGATTATTGGACGCAAACCGTCCACTGGAGAGGCTTCCAGTAGGTTGTTGAACCCCACCTGAAGGAATGTTATTGATTGTAGAGTTTCTTGAAGCAAAAGTTCCAGGCATGTTGGGTACATTAAAGCTCCCGTGAATATTGTGCAGCCCTTGAATAGTTCCTGCGCGCAATAAGATAACCTTATTTAGAATCACAAGGAAAACTGATACAAGAAGCAGTAGAAGACGGGGACACGAGTGAATCTCAGGCAAAATCTAACCACCACTGTGATGAAAAACAGGAGAGGCTGCCGCACCGGACTGGCCAGAGAAGGATGTAGCAAAAGATCGCGCCGTGGTGTCCGGAAGATTTGAAGCTGATCCATTTAGACCAGACTGCAATCCAGTGAGTATTAAGACTTTTTGCACAAAAGAACAATTGAAGCATATAATATTTATCTTTCAAGAATTGAGAAACCAGTAACTATTCTTCAGATTAATAATTAAAAAAAAAAAGGGAGAGAGCGAAGAATACATTAAGTAACGCCGACATTTCATAAATGGTCAAAGATCATGCGAGAAGTCCTTTCAGAGATGATTTTTGCTCTTACAACCTGAATAAAAAAAATCCCAAATTAATTTTATTTTTTAAAAAAAGAAATGAAACCCTAGGTTTAACACGGAATTACCTATAGCAATCGATTTGAGAGCTTTCTTTTGTCAATATAATATGATCTTAGCAACGTCAAGATGGAGAAAAATAGATCGAACGATGGAAGTGCCCTACAAAAATTCGATGATAGCTGTGAAGAGTTGAAATCAGCGGATACAATTATCGAAATGTATGGAGATAGATCTATTGTTCGATATCGAACAATCGTGGACGAATAAATAAAAGGAAGCTTCTTTTTTTTTCTTTTTTGTTATCTTCCAAATGAACGGTCCGCACAAAATACCTAAAAGATGGACGGCACTGATTCTTTCTTTCACTCTATCAATGTAAAATAGAAGGCACCTACGCTGGGTCAAGTTAAATTTTTGGAAAATATAAAAAAATATTTAAATGTTGTTAATTTGTTGTTTTTAATGGAAAAAAATTTAAATTATATTAGGAATTACTTAATATAATTTGGTTGATTTTATTAGTCTAAAAATAACTCATATAACTTGTAAAAATAAATTTTTAAGATAATATATTTTTTAATATTAAAATAACAATGTATTAACTTTTTAATCATATTTTTTTACATAGGTTTAATAAATTAATTATTCTTTTATTTTTTTATATAGTTGTAGTTGCATAAAAATTATAAAGACAATTTTTTTTTTCAAACTTCCTTTTTAAATTATGATTGTTTTTATTTAAAAAATCATGCTATTAATAAAAAAAACTATTAAGGAAATGAAAATTCCGCTTCTAGAAATATATTTCTTTTCTTCTGAATTTAAAGCATTGAATTCTTGCCAACATTTATTTTAATTACCTTAGATTCTCATTAAAAAAAACCATGTTAATAAAAAATACAATTTCTATTAAAAAATGTATAAATAAAAAAAGAAAAATTTAATTTAAGAAATACATTCTCTTTTATAATTTATATCCTTCAAACTCTTACAAATATTTATTTTATTCATTATAAATTAAATATAATTATGAAATTGGCTCATGATATTGTCGATCAAGCGTACATAAACTCCAATTAACTTTGAAAAGCCAACATTAATTTTTAACATTTTAGATGTAATTAAATGGATTAAATATCCTTAAAAGTTTAAAAAAAAAAGCTTGGGTTTAGAGGCCTTTCAGTATTTTACTGATTTGATTGCATAGTATAACAACTAAATTGCTCTTAAAATAAAAAAAACTTTAAAATTAACATCCAGGGGTTTTTGTGTATTTTTTTTTCTAATGACATTTTAGTAGCAATCGATTTAATCAAGGGGCAATTCAATTTTTTTCGCAAATATAAATATAATTAAAAATATTTAAAGTGGTTAGCATGTGTAGAGCACCTGCTAACAAGTGAGAGGCATCCGCGCTCTTTGAACGACAAATACGATGCCTCTCGATGATCAAATGCAATGTTCCACAATAATATTGGAAACGCCGCGTTGTTTTCTTCTAGCGTTGCCTACAAGTTAGGCTCACGTGTACATAGGCGTATCAATTGAGTTCTGATAGGCTTTTTTTTCCTTTGCGCCCCCTCCCCTTTCCTCTCTTTTCGCCTTGAATTTTATGTCATCCCTTCCATAAATCAAATGTATCTTGTCAATATATAATTGTATCAATTTTGGTTTTTATTCTTTTAATTACTATTTGTTTTGCTTTTAATGCTTGTTGAAGTTGATTTTAGTTTTACATTCCATTTTCCTCTCTCTTCGCCTTGAATTTTAAGTCATCCCTTCCATAAATCAAATGTATTTTGTCAATATGTAATTGTATCAATTTTGGTCTTTATTCTTTTAATTACTATTTGTTTTGCTTTTAATGCTTGTTGAAGTTGATTTTAGTTTTAAATTTCATCCCTCAATATTTTATTTCATTTAATTTTTTGTATCCATTTTAGTCCTTATTCTTTTGATTGATATTTTTCTTATTATTTTCTTGATTTTTTTTTATTTTTCAATTTCATTTCTCATTGTTTTATTTCATTTAACTTTTATACCAAATTCAGTCTTTATTTTTTTTTATTGTTATATACTTTATTTTTTAATTTTGGATGATTTGAAATTTTGTTTAATATTTTTTTTTTTAGTTTGCTTGTTGTGGGGCAACCTAGTATCATGCCTTGAGTCATGTGCTTTAAAGATTAGCCCAATTTGACATCGATCTTTTTTTTATTCCAGGTTCTTTTAAAATTAATTTTTTTTATTTTATCATATGATATTAGGTTGTTGGACCTTCAACTTCATGGTTCTTTCTGCTTCTCTTTAAACGAGGTTATCCCAATCTTATATCTTAAGTCGCAGGTTAGTCGTGTTAACCTGAGTAACTCATGGTTTTTTTATTCATTTTTTTTTCAATTTCACTTTTCATTGGTTTATTCAATTTTTTAAGGGTTTATTTAAGTTAACTTGAGTCAATTTCTTTTATCCTATTAATTTTTTTTTTAATTCATCCTTTAACGTTTGATTTGTTTGTAATTGTGCTTCAATTGTTTTTCCTCTACACGAGGTTTTTCTGTTTTCATTCAATCTTTTTTTTATCAAATAAAATTGTTGAGATCTTTTCATAATATTAGCAATAGTTTAGTTTTTGTTTTTAATCATTGTTGTTTTTTTATTATTATTGTTGTTGGCTTTTTTATAATCATATTATTAAATTAACCGAGCTTTTTAAACCCATTCGAATAATGATCCAAGTCTCAAATTTTTATTTTTTTTTGCTTTAAAAAGGCTATCATCACGCCTCAATATCATTTTTTTTTATGTTATAAAAAAATTAACTCATCCCATGGCGTAGCATGAACTACATATCTTAAAAAAAACAATAAAACACTTTGTCAAAATACTTTATAAAATATTGTGCACACAAACACAAAAAACTCTTCATTGTTAGCGTGAGTTATGATTTTGCCTTTGGAAGAAAAATTTAGAAGCCATGGGGATGTAGTGGGTATTTTAATCTTTTCTCATAGTTCATTAATCATTAAAACATGCATCATTTCAAATTTTCTAAAATAGTAAATTGATTAGATTGCCTTTCAAGTAAAAATGTTTTAGAATTGTTGACCAATAATATTGTCTTTTCATTAAAAAAAAACAGTTGAAAGATATTTTTACCATTAAAAGTAGAAAAAAATAAGAACATACATCCAATGGTATGTTTGTCCTTTTCATAAAGGTATTTTGTTAATTTCAAATCCATTGAGCGCATATCACTTTTTTTAACATGATTGATTAATTTTTAAATCCAAAAAGCTTTGGGTGTGGGTTGCCACGTGTTAATAGGTTCGGGGCGCCTGTGCCATTTAAATGGTACATGCGGCCTTTCCCGATGGCCAAACTTGTCATTATATCGTATCCTTGAAAGCTTTGTCGTGCTCTTTTTCTCATGGAGAGACATGTGTTGACGACGAATGAATGGTTTGTTGTTGGTGGTTGTTTTGTTTTTTTCTTTTCTCTCTTCTCCTTTAAAAAGTACACATTGATCCTTTTTAAAGTTTTAATTTCAGTCCTTAATCTTTTGTGGTTGTTTTGTTTTTTTTTTCTTTTCTCTCTTCTCCTTTAAAAAGTGCACATTGATCTTTTTTGTAGTTTTAATTTCAGTCCTTAATCTTTTGGTTTCTAATTTTTTTTCTTCGTCATTTTATAAAAGTTTTGTTTGTATTGAATTTAGTCATTCAATTACAATTTGTTATATATTATTTTTTTCCTTGATCCTTTTGTAAAGTTTTATTTTCAATTTTATCCTTCAATCAAAGATTTTTTTTTTTAATTTGGTCCTCATTTTTTTTCATTTTCCTTTTTTTTTTGCTAAAGTTATTTTTCTTTTCAATCTAACCTTTTAATAAGAAAAAACAAATTGTTTACCTTCTCATTTAATTTTTTATTTTTACTTTCACCCTTATTTTTTTTAATTATATATATTTTAGATCATTTTGAGTTTGATTTTCTAGGAATTAAACTTATGGCTTTTCATTTATGGTGTTTTCAGTATAATGACCTGAAAAATAAATTTGAAATGTTAACTCGGAATCAATTTTTTTTGGCTAATTTTGTTTTATGATTTTATAGTTTGACATTAATTTTTTCTTGTTTTTTTTTATTCTGATTTTAATTGATGCTTTTTTTTAATCTTTTTTAAAATAAATTTTTAAATTATATTTCAATTAACATCTTTCCTATATGATTTTTTATTTTGTTTATTTAGCTATTTTTTTTAAAAAATTTATATGTATTTTGTTTTTGAAGATATTACTTTTATTCATGTATAATGTTTTTAATGTTTTAAATATATAAATTTATTTTTAAAAACAAAAAACATTTATTTTTATATAATATTTTTAATATAGATAGCATTGCATGGTATTTTTTTTAATGCATGTTTATTTTTATTATTATTTTTAATAAAAAATAATAATTTATCTTATATTACAAGATTAAATATTGTGATCTATTTCTATCTTTTATTTTTTTCATTTTCCACTTTTAGTTGTCACTGTTATTTTTTTTATTTTTGTAAATAATTATCAATTTATTTAATTAAATACTTTTCTTACATAATTTTTTGAATTTACATTTAGATTTTTTATGTAAATATACACTTTGAAAAGGTCACGTATCTATTTTTTTGGGATACTTTAGGGATAAAAAGTATACAATCAACAACAAAACACAGGTTAAATCACTAGTAACAACAAATTTGACCAAGATATTATTAAATTGTAAAAAATAAATTTTTCCAGAAGATAACCAATACAAGTTTCACAGGATCATGAGAATCAAAGTCTGAATTATAATTACAACATGGAGTTAATAAATAACAACATGTCGCACATCATGTGAGACTCAAGGAATGGCATCTCAAAATTCCTAGGATTTTCTCTCAAATATGCATGTTCATGTGTTACCATGCTTATTCTAATAAAGCTTAGATATGACCTGCATGGTTTGGTTGACCACCATTATATTGTTGTGGTAAGTCATGTTAGATGATTTCTTTATCTATATCTAGATAACCTTCATATTGGAACTATAGATATTTAAATACTAATAATAAGATGTCTTTTCAGGAACAACCATGACTTGTTGGATGAAATTTCTCATAGCTAGTTATGATTGTTGTACAATTCCATTTGATCCATATAATGGATACATGTATGGTTGTGTATGAGGCATTGATACCCTAACATACATGTTTGTGGTTAATGGTAATGACACAATTGGAATTGATAGGAACATAAGGAATAGTATGAGGAAATAAAAGTGTGTACAAATATAGTTTTTTATTATCTTAGTGAGATAAATGATGAAGACCCATTTAAGCACATTAGCCACTAGTTGATCCATCATAATCTAGGGAGATGGTGGGTTTTCAAGCTCTTTAGGCTAAAAAACTAGTATCTCTCCATTACTTGTACTGACTATTTATCTAGTACAACAAGAATGAGTTTACCTATATTTTTCTTTAGAGACATATTGTAATGGCTTCTGGAACAAATGTTGAATTTTTATCTCACTAAATATGCCAATCTATATGTTGCCAACTATATCTTCTTATAATTGAATCTATAATGAGTTGACTACCACCTCTAATCAAATAAAGTAGGAACTTCAAACCTTGAACCTCAATAATAATAATATGTTATAAAACCATCACTGTTTAAACAAAACACATGTTCTAAAAAGAAAATGGTTCATAGAAAACTTATATGCAAAAAATAAATAAAGTTGTAAAGAAGATAAATGAAACAAACCTTTTAGGAGAACATAAGAGATAAATAAATTGCTGAAATTGAATATGTGAGTTTGACCATCACTTACAATAGTATCTAACTTTATTTATATTGTTACAGAGTTTAATCCTAATTACACAAGTAATTCTAATTCTATATAAATGTTGATATAAGATAAAAAAAAAAAAGGTTTATTGAATCCTATTACAAGTTAAATTCCTCTTTTATTAATATAAACGTGAATCTTAATCTAAACTCTAACTTCTGATAAGTTATTTTGTTAAGGACTCCCGCTATGAATATGACTATATCTCTTGTTTGGCACCAATTCAAATTATAATGGTTGACCGCTTCTTTATAGTCATTTTGTCTACTACTCTTTCAACACTCTAAGTTGATCAACTCCCTTTTAACTCGATAGATTCTTTTGATTTATGATCAATTTCATCTCTTTTCGCTTGTTTTATGGTCAACAATTACTGCTTTCTATTTTGACATGTGTATATTTATTTTAAGTATAAACACCTTCAAAATTACTGATCTTGGTGTCAGATGAGTTTGCCTTAATTATAGGAGTTTAATAAATATTGTTTGATCCTTTAATATGTGAAAAAAGTAAATCATGCTCCGAGAAATTTGTTATGATTTGATTTGATCTTGAGTTTTTATCAAATTGTTTTGTGGTCAAGAATAGAATTATTGAGGTTCCTATAATTTTTTTGGTGAAAACAAATTAAAATTTAGGTATTAACGGTAAAAAAAACTTGAAAATTATTACAATAGACGATACGTCATTCAATTATTTTACAAGAAACTTGTCAAGTATGGAACTTAGCCTACCAAAATCAAACATTTTAAGGATATTTAAGCAATTTAATTATGCATCTAAAATGTTAAAAAATAACGTTGGCTTTTCAAAGTTAATTGGAGTTTATGTATGCTTGATCGACAATACCATGGGCCAATTTTTATAATTATATTTAATTTATGGTGAATAAAATAAATATTTGTAAGAGTTTGAAGGATATAAATTGTAAAAGAGAATGTATTTCTTAAATTAATTTTTTTTATTTATACATTTTTTTCATACAAATTGTTTTTTTATTAACATGGTTTTTTTAATGAGAATCTAAGGCAATTAAAATATAATTATGAGTGGAATTATGATTTTGCCTTTGGAAGAAAAATTTAAAAGCCTTGGGGTTGTGGGTATTTTAGTCTTTTCTCATTGTTCATTAATCATTAAAACATGCACCATTTCAAATTTTCTAAAATAGTAAATTGATTGGATTGCCTTTCATTGACCAATAATATTGTCTTTTCATTAAAAAAAACAGTTAAAAGATATTTTTATTGTTGAAAGTAGAAAAAAATAAGACCATTCACCCAATGGTATGTTTGTCCTTTTCATAAAGGTGTTTTCTTAATTCTAAATCCATTAAGCGCATATCACTTTTTTTAACATGATTAATTAATTTTTAAATCCAAAAAGCTATGAGTGTGGGTTGTCAACGTGTTAATAGGTTCGAGGTGCCTATGCCATTTAAATGGTATGTGCGACATTTCCCAATGGCCAAACTTGTCATTATATCGTATTGTTGAAAGCTTCGCCGTGCTCTTTTTCTCATGGAGAGACATGTGTTGACGACGAATGAACGGTTTGGTTTGTTAGTGGTGGTTGTTTTGTTTTTTTCTTTTTCCTCTCCTCCTTTAAATAGTGCACATTGATCCTTTTTGTAGTTTTAATTTCAGTACTTAATCTTTTGGTTTCTAATTTTTTTTCATCATTTTATTAAAGTTTTGTTTGTATTGAATTTAGTCATTCAATTACAATTTGTTATATGTTTTTTTTTTCAATTCAGTCCTTATTTTTTTTCCTTGACCCTTTTGTTATAGTTTTACTTTCAATTTTATCATTCAATCAAAGATTTTTTTTAATTTGTTCCTCATATTTTTTTCCTTTTCCTTTTTCTTTTACTAAAGTTATTTTTTTTAATCTAACCTTTTAATAAGAAAAAAAAATTGTTTGCCTTCTCATTTAATTTTTTATTTTTACTTTCACCCTTATTTTTTTAATTATATATATTTTAGATTATTTTCTGTTTGATTTTTTAGGAATTAAACTTATAACTTTTTATTTATAGTGTTTTCAGTATAATGACCTGAAAAATAGATTTTAAATGTTAACACAGAATCGACTATTTTTTTTTGCTAATTTTCTTTTATGATTTTTTAGTTTGACATTAATTTTTTCTTGTTTTTTTATTGATTTTAATTAATGCTTTTTTTAATCTTTTTTAAAATAATTTTTTAAATTATATTTCAATTAACATCTTTCCTATATTATTTTTTATTTTGTTCATTTAGCTATTTTTAAACATTTTTTTTGTATGTATTTAGTTTTAGAAGATATTATTTTTATTCATGTATAATGTTTTTAATGTTTTATATAGATAAATTTATTTTTAAAAACAAAAAACATTTATTTTTATATAATATTTTTAATATAGATAACATTGCAAAGTATTTTTTTTAATGCATGTTTATTTTTATTATTATTTGATTTAATAAGAAATAATAATTTATTTTATATTTTAAAATTAAATATCTTGATCTATTTCTATCTTTTTTTTTTATTTTCCACTTTTAGTTATCATTGATTTTTTTTATTTATGTAAATAATTATCAATTTATTTAATTAAATATTTTTCTTACATAATTTTTTTAATTTACATTTAAATTTTTGTATGTAAATATACACTTTGAAAAGGCCTAGTATCTATTTTTTTGGGATACTTTTGCGATAAAAAGTATAAAACCAACATGAAAAAAAAGTCAAATCACTAGTAACAACAAATTTGATCAAGATATTATTAAATTGTAAAAAATAAATTTTTCTGAAAGATAACAAATTCGAGTCTCACAAAATCATTGAGAATCATAGTCTGAATTATAATTACAGCATGGAGTTAATAAATAACAACATGTCGCACATCATGTGAGACTCAAGGAATGGCATCTCAAAATTTGGGCGTCCTTGCTCCTCAAGGCTTGTTCACACATATTGTACACTAGAAATGCAAATCAAAATATAACTTGTACCTCAAGTTTTGCCTGATCGTC
>Ga0325410_1004018_pt1 | contig 16549 bp, 8 predicted proteins | sample PopdelMetagenome_16_FD_206182 | JGI IMG/M metagenome (GOLD analysis project Ga0325410, IMG submission 206182) | Populus deltoides microbial communities from Bellville, Georgia, United States - Xylem-PdIQD-R3 | ecosystem: Host-associated > Plants > Phyllosphere > Stem > Wood/Secondary xylem...
GTGACCATAATACTAGGTGGCGACTCCTTAAACAAGATATTTTCCCCTAAAAGAACATGATGCCAGAAATCTGTTCCTTTTTTTTATTCGAGAATTATTTTTAGGGCCGCCGCGATGTCGGGTGCGACACTTATAAGAACAAGAATAATAACAATAATAATAATAATAATAATAATAATAATAATAATTCCAACAACAACAACAATAACAACCATAATTGACCCACAACAACAATAACAACCATAATTGACCCAAGTTTAGTTGGGTCTAGCAACATGCTTGACCCACGATACTTGGATCTAACAAACATATTCATTTCAAGTAATAACAACAACAACAACAATCATGCCAGACCCAAGGTACTTGAATCTGACAACCATGTCTGACCCAAGTTTAGTTGAGTCTACAGCATGTCCGACCCACGTTATTTGGATCTGGTAAATATGCATGACCAAGGTTTACTTGGGGTGAGGTAAACACACCTGATCCAACTAATAATAATAACAACAACAACAACAACAACAACAACAACAACAACAATAATAATAATAATAATACTAAAAATAAGAACAACAACAACCACCATGCTAGATCTAAGGTGCTTGGGTCTGGTAATCATGACTAACCCAAGTTTAGTTGGGTCTAGCAACATGTTTGACCCATCATATTTGAGTTTAGCAAACATATTTGACTCACAATATTTGGGTCATACTAATAACAATAATAATCATATCAATAACAACAACAACAGGAACAATAATAATGCTTGACCCAACTTTAGTTAAATCTAATAATCATGTCTGACCCACATTACTTGTGTTTGGAAAAAAATGTCTAACCTAAATTTACTTGAGTCTAGCAAACATGACTGGCTCAAGTAATAATAATAACGACGACGACGATAACAACAACAACCATACTAGACATAAGGTGATTGGGTTTGACAACCATGTTTGACCCAAGTTTAGTTGAGCCTGGCAACATGTATGATCCACGATACTTGGGTCTGGCAAACATGCACGATCCAAGTAACAATAACAACAACAACAATAATGATAATGACAACAACAACAATCATGTCAGACTTAAAGTGCTTGAGTCTGACAACTATGCCTGACTCACATTACTTGGGCCTGGAAAACATGCTCGACTCAAGTTTACTTAGGGTATGACAAACATGCCTGACCCAAATAACAACAACAACAACAACAACAACAACAATATTACTAATAGTCGTCATCATCACCATACTAATAAGAATAAAAACAACAACAATAATAATACTAACAACAACAACAACAGAAAGAACAATAAGAATAATTATACTAATAACAACAACAACAACAACAACAATGGTAATGATAATAACTACAATAACAACAACAACAAAAATCATTATAATAATAATAACAACAACGCGTGTCTGCATGAACAATACACATTATCTGTTTTTTAATATTAAATAATATTTTATATCTATTAAAATACCAAATTACCAGTGGCTTTACTCGACGATAAAAAAACTTTTATAGCAGTGTTTCCGGTTACAAAATTTCATACACTAAAATTAGAAAACTCATGTGTACTGGAAATATTTATTCTTTCTAATTGTAATCTTGATTACAAGTTTTTATGAAATTTATTTTACCTATTTTTTTAATTAGATAAGTGTTGTTAGGAAACTAGTGTTCTAAAATGTTATTTTTATTTTTCTATTTAGTATTAAGGCTTATAGTTTTCTTATTCGAAAGTTGTAGTAGCATTATATATGAAAGAAAAGAGAGACATTGTTTAATAATTAATATAATTTGAGTGATATTGGAGTTTTTCTATAATTATTAATTACTATGTTTTTTATTTGGAGAGTTTTAAAAAATTAAGGAGGTTATTCCACTGTGATATCACCAATGTATTTTTTTTTTCAATATATATACATTATTTTCTTTTCCAGGAAATAAAATGAATATAAAAAATAAATAAAAGGTGTCTGTTTCAAGGTATTGTAATCCCACTTCATTTTCATGCTGCCTTGCATTCATCACTCGGAGATCGTGAGTCAACCCAATTCATAAGCCATAATTTCAGCCATACACTTCCTAATCAATGGCGTTAACTATGCATTTGATTCCTCAGAAATAAATGCAATTAAATAAATAAAACTTTCTTCATCTAGAAAACACGAAATTTTTATATTTTTCATTGGTTGGTATAATTGTTGGTGCAATCATTGATTATATTTTATTTGGGGTCCATTATTTTGCTAATTTTTTTAGAGAATACCTATATAATTATAAACTACAGCTCATCTGTTACTTATACAAAGAAAAAAAATATATGGGCTAGGCATGCAGGTCTTCAAGCCCACACACTGATTCTTCAGGCACTAATATGGCTGAACTTTTTTTAGCTTTTTTTTTTAATTTATTATTTATAATGAGGTTTTTTTTTAATTTTATTATTTAATATTAAATTAATAATAAATTATTTTTTATTATTATCATATAAAAAATTAAAAAATTAAATCAATTAAGTGGGGTTTATAACTTGGCTCGAAAATTTAACAAGTTAACTAAATATTAATCAAAAAATCTAGTTGAGATTTTTGTTATTTTTTATGTTTTTTTTTGTCAATTCTATTATTTATTATAAGATTTTTATTGAATTTTATTTTTTGATGTTAGGTTAATGGTAAATTAATCTTGATATTTTTTTAACATATAATAAAATAAAAAATTAATTCAATCTATTGAAATTCATATTCCAGATTATAGGATAGACCGAGTAAATATTAATTAAGGAATTGGGTATAAATTTTTCAAGTTTAAACACTTATACAAAGTTTAATAACAATGTTGGAAGGTATTTAATGATCTAACTATGTTTTTTGTTTTTTCTTAATGATCTAAATAAGTTCACAGTCAATGATTTAATCCAAAATTTTAAACATCAAGTTAATCAAGCAATTAGTCTTAAGTAATGTATATAAACCATGCATTAAAAAAAATAAATTAATATTTTAAACTGTATACAAATTGTTTTTATAACATGTTAGTCGTTACCTTCTGGATTGCTCGATATCTTAATCTTGCTGTTTAAGATCATTATTCATCACTAAGCCTTTATTTACTATATTTTACTCTTATCTATTCCAAGTTGACCCGGCTGTTCCGCTTGGCAACACCTTTGCAGGCGATGTATGATCAGAGATGGACTCCTTCCTTCCTTCCTTGGAAGCTTCGTGATTTGGATATAAAATATATGTGTAACTTGAGAGCCAAGTTTACTTTGTACTCATCAGGATAATATATACCTAGCTAGCTAGCTTTGGAGCTGGAGACCGTATTGCATTAAGTATAGTAGTTTTGATTAGGCTGCCATTTCCCTGCTGCTACCACTTCATCTTCCTTCCCTTTCTCTATCATTATGCTCACCTCTTTCTACATCTCCTTCCTTCTCCCGCTTTTTATTCTTCCCTTTACTAATTCAGTTTATTTTCAAATATCTCAGTTTAACGAGACCAACATGTATTATCAAGGTGATGCAGTGGCTTCTGGTGGACGTATTGAATTCAACCTTATGAACTATATAAATCGTGTTGGCTGGGCAACCTATCCTGAAAGGGTGCGGCTCTGGGACTCGAGTTCAGGAAAACTTTCTGATTTCACATCTCATTTCTCCTTCTCTATTGATACCCTTGATGCACCTAATTATGGTCATGGAATTGCTTTCTTCCTTGCTCCTGTTGGTTTTCAAATCCCACCTAATTCTGCTGGTGGCTTCTTAGGCCTATTTAACACTACTACCATGAAATCCTCTCATAATCAAATTGTTTCGGTGGAGTTCGATTCTTATCCAAATGAAGAATGGGATCCAAAAGTTGAGCATGTAGGGATCAACAACAACTCTATTATGTCAACTGTATATACACCTTGGAATGCAAGCTTTCACAGTGGAGATACTGCTGAGGCATGGATCACCTATAGTTCGACTGATAGAAATTTGAGCGTGTTTTGGAAGTACCAAACAACCTCAAATCCTGGAGAGAATTCCAGTCTATTTTACATAATCGATCTCAGTAAGTTTTTGCCTGAGTGGATCACTGTTGGCTTCTCAGCAGCTACAGGTCAGAATCTAGAACGGCATAGACTTCTATCTTGGGAGTTCAATTCAAGCTTGAACGTTAAGGAGACGAAAGGTAAGAATTCAAAGAAGAGCAAGATTATAATTGGCGTCATTATTTCGGTACTTGTTCTAATAGCTGGGGCGACTACAACATTTGTGATTTTGTGGAGGAGGAAACAAATGATAACAAGAAAAAGAGCAGCAGAGAAAATGACGTCGATTAATGAAGCCCTCGAAAGAGGAGCAGGGCCAAGAAGGTTCTCTTATGATGATCTAGTTTCAGCTACAAACAACTTCTCAGACCAGAGGAAGCTAGGCGAAGGGGGGTTTGGTGCTGTTTATAGGGGATACTTAAATGATATGGACATGGAAATTGCAGTGAAGAAGATTTCAAGAAGTTCTAGACAAGGTAAGAAAGAGTACATCACTGAGGTGAAGACCATTAGCCAGTTGAGACACCGTAATCTGGTGCAACTCTTAGGCTGGTGCCATGATAAAGGTGAGTTTATGGTGGTATATGAGTTCATGTCAAATGGCAGCCTCGATTCTCATCTCTTTGGCAAGAAGAAGATGAGTCCTCTAAGTTGGTCCGTGAGATACAAGATATCTCTTGGCCTGGCCTCGGCACTGCTTTATCTTCATGAAGAGTGGGAGCGGTGTGTTGTGCATCGAGATGTCAAGTCAAGTAATATAATGCTGGATTCTAGTTTTAATGTCAAGCTTGGTGACTTTGGGTTGGCTAGGCTCATGGACCATGATGAACCTGGTCCCACAACAACTGGGCTAGCAGGAACTTTCGGTTACATGGCTCCAGAATACATAAGCACAAGAAGGGCTAGTAAAGAGTCTGATGTGTACAGCTTTGGAGTGGTGGCCTTGGAAATTGCTAGTGGAAGAAAGGCAAACGATCTCGTCGATCAAAATCCGGAAATGAGCTTGGTTGAATGGATTTGGGATCTATATGGATATGGAAATCTTAGGTTGGCTGTTGACAAGAGACTTGACATTAAGGATTTTGATGATGAGAAACAAGCAGAGCGTTTGATGATTGTTGGATTATGGTGTGCCCACCCCGACCAAAATTTGAGGCCATCAATTCGACAGGCAATTCATGTTTTAAATTTTGAGGCTGCAATCCCAAATCTGCCTCCAAAGATGCCTGTTCCTGTGTTTCATGTGCCTCTTCCATCACTTGCTTCTAGTGAGCCTTCTTCCATAACAAATACTAGCCTTGATGCAGGGCGTTGAGTGCTTTTTCTATCCAGCCTTGTACCTACTCATCGATCCATCAATGCATAATTTCGATATTCTACTGCTACGATAAGCCTTTGTTCCTTTCATATGTAGTGTAATTAAAATATATTATGATGAAGTAGTAAGAAATTCAGATTGAATTTGTGCTTAATTTCCACGGCTATTCTAGGATGAGGTGTCTGGATTTAATCGTTTCACGTTGTCCTACAAAAACAATTTTCCTATCAAGATATATGATAAGGAACCTTTCGTTCCTCAGGTTAATAAATTATAGGAGGAAAATAATATATTACAATAAGGATAAAAACATAGGAGAGTTTATTTTACGATGGTCATGGGTTGTGTTGTTCTGTGTTTTTATGTGGCCTTTTATTCTATGTAGTTATTGATTGCAAAGAAAATCAATTTTTCAAATCAATTTGGATGTTAATTGGAATAAATTAAAGTTTGAGGACTTAATTGGTTTTTTGGGAGATTTAATTAGACGAATCAAGGGCTTGATTGTACAAATATTGAAGTTTGATGGATAATTAAAGACTTCATTGAAGAAATCCAAATCCAATGACCAAACTAAAAAAAAAAAAAACAAGTGATTATAGGGGTTGAATTGACCAAATCATGGGACAAATTAAAAAAAATTAAAAGTTTGATGGTAAATTAAGGGTCCAAGCGCATAAATCAAAAACCAAGAACCAAGATGAAAATAGAACTGAACTTTGGGGTTGATGATTGATTTTAGTAGGGGTGAAATTGCATAAAATTAAGAGTTTGAAAGGCAATTACGGGTGCAATTAAAAGCAATTGGAAAAACATGGACTAAAATGAATATTGTTTAATTCCAAATTACAAACCCTAATTTTTAGGGTTTAACCTAAACGATGCATCGTTCAGCCACTGATTAGCTTCTTCTTTGGCAGTTTTGACTAATCGAGTAGGCACCTTCAGACAAATGAATGTGGTGTTTCCAATCACCTCTAGGGTTGTAATCACCACCATTCAACTGAGAAACACCCTATCTACAAGGATCAACAACTCCCATCAAACATCTACATCCCATTTTTTTAATGAACTCAACAACATTTTATCCATAATCAGTCATCACTGCATTTTTAGATTCTCGGCTAATCGAGTTGGCAGCTTCAAACGAATAAATGTAGAGCTACAGACCTCTAAATTGAGCAAGAATGGATTCAATCGAAAGGTATGCTTATCCTCTACCAAGTTTAAGCAGTCTCCAATAATGTTTACATCAGAGTTGCTCCAGCAAAACCTCAAATATGGTCAACTCAACCAATCTTGATTAAGATACCCATTTGTGCAAAATCACTCGGTTGTTTTATGTGTTCACACTTAAAAAATTCCAGAGGGTTCTTATCAAAGGTCATAAATCTTTCATCGAAAATCAAAAGGTGAGGGAGCATGCCTTTGTCTCAAAGCAAAAGAAAACCACCTAAACAAATTTGTTACTAAATCACAATCCCAAACCCATTGAACGACAGAGGTTCCAATTGTTAATATTTGTCTAAAACCTTTTTATTTTGATCAGAGAGTTAAGCTTTGATCAATCTATGTTTGAATCCATTAAGAACCCTAGCAAAGCTCTATAAATACCCCCTGAAAAATGAAGAAGGCTAGAAAAGAAGCAACAAATCTGTTGAAAATAAAGGCTAGAAAAGAAGTTTTAATGTGAACAAAGCAGCAACCCAGCAACCCAATCGAAAAGAAGGCTAGAAAAGCTCAACAAATCTGTTGAAAATAAAGGAACCATACAGATTAATTATGGATGCATAAGAAAACAAACTAAAAAAATAGTAAAAGAGGCAATGGAAAGAGGGAAAAAAACACTAAACTGATGGTGCAACAACCAGCAAGAGAGGCAATGGAGAAAAATAAAAAGAGAGTCCAACAACTGATAGGTAAAGAAATACATAGACCGGAAATAGACAAAACAAAAGAAAAGGCATTTGGCTGTAAACTAAAAAAGAACAAGGCATTTTCAATATCTGGTCACACGAAATACAGAGAACAATGGCTGCATAAAATGCAAAATCTTATTTGTAATGAACATGATCATATTTCCCATGCAAACTAGATAGCCCTCATCCCAATATAAAGAGACCAATGTGACAGCAAATAGAATACATTTTGTGACAGCAAATAGGATACATTTAATGCATACTTGCCCACTAATTTAATTAACAATGCAGAACAAAAGAAAACAAAGAGCATGGCTGCCAGCAAATAGGATTAATTAGGATACATTTTGTGACAGCAAATAGGATACATTTAATGCATAATGGCCCACTAATTTAATTAACAATGCAGAACCAAAAGAAAACAAAAGGCATGGCTGCCAGCAAATATGATATATTTAATGCGCATTGGCCCACTAATTTAATTAATAATGCAGAAGCAAAAGAAAAGAGAAAGCATGTGTGCATAAACAAAAAGAACAGATATGCGAACTGAAGTAACTATTACAATCCACAATTGCATGAGTCTGAATAAATAAAAAATACCGCAACATAATTTAGTTTCTTTGTTAATATACACATACATAATACTAAAAATGATATGAAAATAAAGTTTAAACTACAGAGCTCATAAAAAAAAAAGATTCTGTTCATTCTTTGAATAGTCAAGCAATCATCACTTTCGAGAAAAATATTAATTGATTTTGTTAAATATATTGTTGCAGTTGATGTTATACCTTGTAGGCTGTAGCCATACAAAAAGTTTAGAACTTTTTTTTTGACATTATGTTTTTAGTTTTAAGGTTTTAATTTTTTACTATCTTTCTAATTTATTTTTTTATGTTTTTTTTCGTTTTCTCAATGTAAACCATATTTTAAAAAAATAAATTTTATTTTTATATATTTTTAATATAAAATATGCACACTATTATTTAGATTTTTTTATTGATAATAAATTATTTTAAGAGATATTTAATAAGATTTTAAAATTTTAGAGATTGAAAAGGCTTTTTTTTTTCCCCTTACTTTGCATAACATGAAGGTGGATAATGATAATTGATTAAAATTTTATGAAATATATTATACCACTGATTATTTTTTAAAATATTTTGTGTTTGGAAATATATTAAAATAGTATTTTTTTTTTTATTATTTAAAAATTATTTTAGACATAGCTCATCAAAACAATTCAAAAATATATATATAAAAATAATAATTTAAAAAAACAATTTAAAATTTTAAAAATATTGTTTAAAACGCAGTTTATCTTAGCTCTATACAGGATATTTCCACTTTCTCGTGAGCCCAACAATGGTAAACCATCCATCACTTCCCCCTCTCTTTCCTTTCACTTTCTTCTGTTCATTCTTTCAGACCAGCATATCCTTGTTGCCCTAATATTTATTTGTCAATAAAAATAACTAGTTTGTATGTTCGCTATATCTTGTGGGCACTCTAATTTTTTAAATAAATATAAAAAAAAATATATTGGTCTCAATAAATGTTTTATAGTATTATCATTAAATTTCAAAAATACAATTATTTTGGAGTTTTTTTAAAAGCAAGATAAAATTTTCTAATAATGTATCTCTTGTTTATCTAATTTTCAAAAATACAAAAATTTTGTGTAATCAAAAGGTAAAGAAATAACAAATGTGATAAAACATGTTCAAAATATATTTTTAAAAATTTTAATAATAAGAAACTGATTTTAATCTAATTTTCATGAATAATTTTTCTATTATTATTTAAAAACCATATCAAAACTTAAAATTAAGTGTAAAGAAAATAAAAGAAAAAAAATAAAAAAGCTAGCGAGGGGCCAAGCACAGCGCCTTACTCAATCTTATCATGCTAATCACACGCGCCTAACACTGCATTTGCCTCTTATTTTTTTTTTAAAAAAAAAACAATACATGAATTTGAAAAAACAACTCATTAACATCAAGATTGACTAAGTCAATGCATGAATTTGTTATTAAATTAATAAAAATTAAAATACATTAATATAAGTTTTCTTGTCGAATACAACTCATTAACATCAAGATTGACTTGATATCAAGATCAACTTTTCTTATTACAAAAATATGATCAATGAACAATTCTTTTTTTTATTTATTATTTTCTAACGACTCTCTCTTTATATCTCTAATCTAAAAACTAAAATATAAAAATAAAATAAAATTTAAAATCAAAATATTAAACTTTAAAACTAAATGAATCAAAAATAAAAGTGAAACAATTCTTTAAAAAACATTATTAAAAAATGTGTGACTTAAACTATAAGTTAAAAAAAAAGTCATTGCATTCTTTAAAGGATTCTCGTAATACAAGATCAAATGTCTTTATTTGTTTTTATTTTTATTTTCATGATTTAGTTTTTAGCTATATTAAAATTTATTTTTAATAATTATTGACACTTAAAATTTATTTTTAATAATTATAGACACATATAATTTTTAATTAATTTTACTAAATATATATCAAATTTTTAGTTCATGATACAAAAAAAATTATTTTTTAAATTTTTTTTTGAGGTCAATTGCTCTAACGTTTACTGGAGGGAAGCGTGTGGAAAGTGTATAATTGAAATGACATGGAGTTTACCATTTACTTGACCTATGAATCTTGTTCATATTTTCCATCTAGATTAAAGGCTTCTCGTAATATAATTTAATTTGTATGTATTAGAATTTAAATTCATGATTATAATTTTTCTTGCTAAAATAAACAGGTTAATAAAATTTAAATATCTTTTTATATATTTTTTAAAAAATCTTATTTGACCTACAACGCAACGCAATGTAATACCAACCACTAATCATATTCGATCATAAGTCTTGTTTTTACACTGTAAGAGGAAATTACCAAAGGCCAATTGCATAATATTTACTCGAGGGAGATGGGTAGAAAGTATATTATAATATTCCTTCTTAATTATACGTGTTCTCTTAATATTCAAAGACTCAAAATTGAAAAATAAAATGAAACTTGGTATCAAAACATAAATCTTCAAAACATTAGGGACCAAACGATACAAGATTTGAAACCTTAGGGATTGAACTAAAGTTTCCCATATCAAAATATAAATGGGGCATGTGTTTTTGTTCTTTTTGTGTCAAATCTAGATCTATTTCTTTTAATTTCTATTTTCAACCCTAATTCAATGTTGATTTTGCAAAATCAGAACCCCTTTAGTCTGTAATATCTTTGGAAACTCAGAAAATGAGAGATAAATCCAAATTGAAAGAAGTGCATACAAAAGAAACCATGATATTAGCATTTTGGAGGATGAAATTGAAAAAACTAAGAGTTTGAAGATCAAAGTGGACATAAAAAGCACTGCTTATATTAATAGTTGAATCCATGGACACTAATGGGTGCTGCATCGAAACATCCATTTTCACGTTGTCTTTATCAAGAAAGAAACAAAGGAATATATATATATATATATATATATATATATATATATATATAAAAGAAAAAAAGAAGAAAAAACACTTTGGAATTTTTAGACATATCCCATCTTCTAGAATTATTATTAGTTTCTTAATAAAAGACCAAGACATTACGCTTGTTCTTCCCCTTTCTCTATCATGATGTGCCCACCTCTTTCTACAACATAACAAGAATGCCTCATCATTTCTACCTCTCCTTCCTTCTTCCGCTTCTCCTTCTTCCCTCTGCCAATTCAGTTTATTTTCAAATATCTCAGTTTAACGACACCAACATGTATTATCAAGGCGATGCAGTGCCTTTTGGTGGACATATTGAATTCAACCTTGTTGATTATATAAATCGTGTTGGTTGGGCAACCTATCCCGAAAGGATGCGGCTCTGGGACTCGAGTTCAGGGCAGCTTTCTGATTTCACATCTCATTTCTCCTTCACCATTAATACCCAAGGTGCAACCAATTATGGTCATGGAATTGCTTTCTTCCTTGCTCCTGTTGGTTTTCAAATCCCACCTAATTCTGCTGGTGGCTTCTTAGGCCTTTTCAACACTACAACCATGAAATCCCCTCAGAGTCAAATTGTTTCTGTGGAGTTTGATTCTTTTCCAAATTATGGATGGGATCCAAAAGTTGGGCATGTTGGGATCAACAACAACTCTATTAGCTCAGCTGTATATACACCTTGGAATGCAAGCTTCCACAGTGGAGATACTGCTGAGGCGTGGATTACCTATAATTCTACTGATCGAAATTTGAGTGTGTTTTGGAAGTACCAAACAACCTCAGATCCTGGAGAGAATTCCAGTCTGTTTTACATAATCGATCTCAGTAAGTTTTTGCCTGAGTGGGTCACTGTAGGCTTCTCAGCGGCTACAGGCTCTAATGTAGAACAACAAAGACTTCTGTCTTGGGAGTTTAATTCAAGTTTGAACGTTAAGGAGATGAAAGGTAATAAGAATTCAAAGAAGAGCAAGATCATAATTGATGTCATTGTTTCGGTACTTGTTCTGATAGCTGGGGCGACTACAGCAGTTGTGATTTTGTGGAGGAGGAAACAAATGATGACAAGAAAAAGAGCACCAGAGATAATGAACGTGACGTCGATTAATGAAGACCTTGAAAGAGGAGCAGGGCCGAGAAGGTTCTCTTATGATGATCTAGTTTCAGCTACAAACAACTTCTCAGACCAGAGGAAGCTAGGCGAAGGGGGGTTTGGTGCTGTTTACAGGGGATACTTAAATGATATGGACATGGAAATTGCAGTGAAGAAGATTTCAAGAAGTTCTAGACAAGGTAAGAAAGAGTACATCACCGAGGTGAAGACCATTAGCCAGTTGAGACACCGTAATCTGGTGCAACTCTTAGGCTGGTGCCATGATAAAGGTGAGTTTATGGTGGTATATGAGTTCATGTCAAATGGCAGCCTCGATTCTCATCTCTTTGGCAAGAAGAAGATGAGTCCTCTAAGTTGGTCCGTGAGATACAAGATATCTCTTGGCCTGGCCTCGGCACTGCTTTATCTTCATGAAGAGTGGGAGCGGTGTGTTGTGCATCGAGATGTCAAGTCAAGTAATATAATGCTGGATTCTAGTTTTAATGTCAAGCTTGGTGACTTTGGGTTGGCTAGGCTCATGGACCATGATGAACCTGGTCCCACAACAACTGGGCTAGCAGGAACTTTCGGTTACATGGCTCCAGAATACATAAGCACAAGAAGGGCTGGTAAAGAGTCTGATGTGTATAGCTTTGGAGTGGTGGCCTTAGAGATTGCTACTGGAAGAAAGGCAAACGATCCCGTTGATCAGAATCCTGAAATGAGCTTGGTTGAGTGGATTTGGGATCTATATGGATGTGGACATCTTAGTTTGGCTGTTGACAAGAGACTTGATATTAAGGGTTTTGATGATGAGAAACAAGCAGAGCGTGTGATGATTGTTGGATTATGGTGTGCCCACCCCGACCGCAATTTGAGGCCTTCAATTCGACAGGCAATTCATGTTTTAAATCTTGAGGCTGCAATACCAGATCTGCCTCCAAAGATGCCTGTTCCTGTGTTTCATGTGCCTCTGCCACTAATAACTTCTAGCCAGCCTTGTTCGATTACAAATACAAGCCTCGAAGCAGGAGGGCGTTGAGCACTATTTCTGGCCCAGCCAGTGCTTACTCATCGATCCATCATGGATAACTTCGATATTCTACTACTATAATAAACCTTTGTATCATTTAATTTGTATGAAATATATAATTAAAATATGCGTGAATCTTTGTATCAGTTTGAGAGCTCAAGGACATTAATTTCAGTTCACATATAACAAGTTAATTATTATTATAATGTAATTGGGATGGATTATGTCATGAAGCTGCGTAACATGATATACACGGTCATGGTCCTGGTGAGGTTCAAAGGCAGCTGCGTAACATTGAAGATGGTCAGCTTCATGACAAGGGTTTTGGACCTTATTCTACCATTACAAAGAAAGCAGAGAAGGAAGCTGAGGAAATAGCTAAGACAGTCAATGATTTGCGCGATATGAAGGAGTTAAATACTGGATTGCCTGCACCGAGCCAAGAAGATCTTTTTTTTCACAGGTTGATTGATGAATTCATGAAAAAATTTCACATAAAAAATGGATTTTTCATGGACTGCAATCTAAGGCTTAAGATGCATGGGTTTGATATGGGCCTCATGTCTAAGCTTACTCCTCGTTGAGCTTGATCATTGAAAGTTTGTCTAAAAAATAGGTCTCAACAAGCTAAAAATAGTAAATATATATTTAAAGGAAAGAAACTGGAAAGGAAATTGAGACAAAATGTAAATGCAGAGAAATGTTTAGCGTGAAAAAATAATTACTTGTGTTTATCTCAAGATATTTATAAATTTTAATTACGCTAGTTCACCTTAAAATATAAAAAGTTTCACGATTTGTAGTAATATTGATATCCATCATTAGTTGTAGTGCGTTATATTTTTATTAATAAAAATGTTAGTGAATGTAAATAAAGCTCTTTTTTTTCATGTAATCTAATGGTGAATAATGATAGTTGATTAAAACTTTATGAAGGACATTACAATATGTGTCTAAAATCTTGAAATTAACCTTTATTTTAATAAGAGATTAGAGAGTATGCTGGCTGAAGATTTTTTTCAAAGTATAAAATAATATATATCCAGTGTTTGTTTATTTTCAATAAAATATAAAAATAAAAAATATTTCATAATTAAAATGTTTTCCCCTAAAATATTTTATATATAAAATATTTTTCAATAAGAAAATTGTAACGTTTACTTACATGGTAACCCAATATGTTTATAAACTTTGGTCGCGCCTACCTTAGAATATGGAGAGTTTGTCTCTCATTGGTTGTAGTGTCCGAGGTTGGTGAATATATATAGTGATACTTTGACTATAAATAGCCATTGACGGAGAAAAGAGACCTAATAATTTGCATAGAACATGCATGTGTGTTGCCCTACAAAACCATCCTGCATGAAGATTTATACTTGTAAAGAATCTACAAGTAAATGCATAGAAAAGTTTGTGTACCATGGATGGTATATGTAGATGCATTCTCACGTCTCATAACTCAAAAGAGTTTTATATATATATATATATATATATATATATATATATATATATATATATATATATATATATATATATATATATATATATATATTTGTATGTATGTGTGTATGTATACCTATGTATATGTATGTATGTATGTATGTATATGTATGTATGTATGTATGTATGTATGTATGTATTGGACAGTTCATGAAAGGAAAAGATGGCATAAGATATGATTTAATTATTTTGATTTATTTAATTGTTAAGATTTCTTAGAATTAATTACCTTTGATTTTATCAGACAAGTGTTGCTAGAAAACCAGTGCTCTAGGACTCTATTTTTATTTTATTTTTCCTGTTTAAGGTTTATATTTTTTTTATTTAAAGACTGTAGGTAATGGGAAAAAAGAAAAAGAAAAGAAGTCTATTTTTATTTTATTTTTCCTGTTTCTCTGTAGTTATTACTACGTTTTTTCAATTTCAATTTCAATATATATATATATAAAATTTCAGCCATGATTCAATTAATTAATTAATAATTAATCCATGTTAACTGCGAACCATCCATTCATTATTTTCTTCTTAATCAACTATATATTGGATTGCATAATAATATATTAATCTTCTTGTTGTTTAAGACCATCACTTATCACACCAAGACCTGGTTTATATATCTAAAGGCGACTCGGTCGGTTGTTCCGGTCGCCAGCGGATTTGTAGACTATAAATTCCTTCCTACGAAGCTTTTTACTTTCGGCATAAAATTAATATATGAAACATAGAGTCAAGGTTTATACCAATAAGAATAATGGCCTCTGTAGATTGCTTGCGCCATTTTGCATTATATTAATTTTGTTTAGGCTGCAGTTTTCATATATACGATTCCTAGCTGCTGCTGCTTCTTCTTTCCCTTTCTCTATCATTATGCTCACCTCTTTGTACATCTCCTTCCTTCTCCCGCTTCTCCTTCTTCCCTCTGCCAATTCAGTTTATTTTCAAATATCTCAGTTTAACGACACCAACATGTATTATCAAGGCGATGCAGTGCCTTTTGGTGGACATATTGAATTCAACCTTGTTGATTATATAAATCGTGTTGGTTGGGCAACCTATCCCGAAAGGATGCGGCTCTGGGACTCGAGTTCAGGGCAGCTTTCTGATTTCACATCTCATTTCTCCTTCACCATTAATACCCAAGGTGCAACCAATTATGGTCATGGAATTGCTTTCTTCCTTGCTCCTGTTGGTTTTCAAATCCCACCTAATTCTGCTGGTGGCTTCTTAGGCCTTTTCAACACTACAACCATGAAATCCCCTCAGAGTCAAATTGTTTCTGTGGAGTTTGATTCTTATCCAAATGATGGATGGGATCCAAAAGTTGGGCATGTTGGGATCAATAAAAACTCTATTAGCTCAGCTGTATATACACCTTGGAATGCAAGCTTCCACAGTGAAGATACTGCTGAGGCATGGATTAACTATAATTCTACTAATCAAAATTTGAGTGTGTTTTGGAAGTACCAAACAACCTCAAATCCTGGAGAGAATTCAAGTCTGTTTTACATAATCGATCTCAGTAAGTTTTTGCCTGAGTGGGTCACTGTTGGCTTCTCAGCGGCTACAGGCTCTAATGTAGAACAACAAAGACTTTTATCTTGGGAGTTCAATTCAAGTTTGAATGTTAAGGACATGAAAGATAAGAAGAGCAGGATTATAGTTGGTGTCACCGTTTCGGTGCTTGTTCTGATAGCTGGGGCGACTACAGCAGTTGTGATTTTGTGGAGGAGGAAACAAATGATGACAAGAAAAAGAGCACCAGAGATAATGAACGTGACGTCGATTAATGAAGACCTTGAAAGAGGAGCAGGGCCGAGAAGGTTCTCTTATGATGATCTAGTTTCAGCTACAAACAACTTCTCAGACCAGAGGAAGCTAGGCGAAGGGGGGTTTGGTGCTGTTTACAGGGGATACTTAAATGATATGGACATGGAAATTGCAGTGAAGAAGATTTCAAGAAGTTCTAGACAAGGTAAGAAAGAGTACATCACCGAGGTGAAGACCATTAGCCAGTTGAGACACCGTAATCTGGTGCAACTCTTAGGCTGGTGCCATGATAAAGGTGAGTTTATGGTGGTATATGAGTTCATGTCAAATGGCAGCCTCGATTCTCATCTCT
>Ga0325410_1004019_pt1 | contig 16548 bp, 6 predicted proteins | sample PopdelMetagenome_16_FD_206182 | JGI IMG/M metagenome (GOLD analysis project Ga0325410, IMG submission 206182) | Populus deltoides microbial communities from Bellville, Georgia, United States - Xylem-PdIQD-R3 | ecosystem: Host-associated > Plants > Phyllosphere > Stem > Wood/Secondary xylem...
CAGCCCGACAAAAAAAAATGTATGTTTAAAATTTTGTGATTTTCTCGCGTGTATTGTTTTACACCGTTTTGTTTAATCCCAGTCTGTTTTGTTTGTAAAAAAAATACGAATCCGGTATTAAAATACCCGGTTTTCGTCAAAATTTCAAAAAATACAAAAAAATTAAAAAAAGAAGAAAATGTTTTTGTGCATACGGCCAAGTGTCTCAAAGCTAAAAAATCATATTGTGTTTTTTCATACACCAAAAAAAATATTTTAGCATGCATTTTGGCTTTAATAACCAATTTATTAAAGTCCAGAGAACATTGGCCAAAATTTCAAAAACAACAAAAATTTTATTTTGTTTTGTTTTAATATTAGGGATTACAAATTTATATGTAAAACTTATTCCCGATATTAAAAAGGTATTTTCTTTTGACAACATAGAACAATTAGGTTTTTACCCGATAAGATAAGAATCTCCTTACAGAGGAGGAATTTTCTTAAACCGTAGACAGACCGACAATCAGAAACCACAACAAGACTTTAGATTTTATCAGACAACCAAACAATGCAGCTTACCTTAGGTAGGGCGTAATTGGGGTGCTAATACATTCCCTTTACGCAACCAGTTTCGTTCCCAATCTCTGAAACCAGTTAGGGTTCCTAGTGACTAGAATACTAGGTGGCGACTTCCATTCAAATTTTCCACTGATAAGAGACAAGAATTCCTTGTCTCCCCACATTTGCCAGATAGACCATTACATTACATTTTACCTGAGATGGTGGACAACCGCCGCGAAGCCGCACACGTGCGACAGAATGGCGACTCCATTGGAGACCTAGTGGACTAAGCTTTGTTTTTTTCTGATAATTTTGTGTTATTATTGTGGTTTGCATGTTTATTTTTAATATGCATTTCCTTTATTTATTTCTTACGCGCTTTAATTTCTATACATATTTGTTCATACATTGTGTAGAATTGTCTCATGCATCACGCTTTATTTTTCCAAAAAGCACACACAAGCTTCTAAGTTAAGTGGGAATTAGCGATCTGCCCTATGACTATTGGTCAGGGTTCAAATGCGTAAAACATTCAACTTATATCTGAGTGCTTGCTTGGTAATGGCGGGCATACGTGTCTTAGCTGTTCTTTGCAACGCCCCTATACTGTCTTTACGAAGATCATCACTGGGTAGATATGAGACCCTTTTGAGACCAGGTAAAAAACCTATCCATGTTCACATAATGAATAGAAACCTGTCCTTAGGTTGTATGTGCTATTTTTTAGTTACCTCAAGACAAGCCCTTCTTGAAGCATCTTGAACTCAAGACTTGTGGGTAACATAATGACCGTCACTCAAAAAATTTTCATTGTAGAGTTTGGGCAAGAATCAAGATTCTTGTTTCATTATGCAAGAGTTACGATCATATGTCACCCCTCAAAAGGCAAATTTATCATATAAATTACATATTAATACATTTAACATTCATACATTAGATTGAAATATAGGCCCCCAAAAAGTTTACAACACCCGACTTTGAGCAAGAAACATGGAAGATGAAGAGCGTGCTCAACGTGATGCCTATTTTCAAGAAGAGTTGGAGTTTTTGAAGACAAGTGTAGCTCGCCTCACTAGCTTACTCGAATTAATGAAATTAATTAATTTAAAATAGTTAGAATTTGTTTATAAAAAACATGGTGAATGGATGCATTTAAAATCAAATTAAAAGAGGATCCACTCATTTGTTGAGTTAAAACTTTGTTTAAAATTATTATTGAACCAAAATATTTTCATGTGGATAACTGGACTTAATTTTATAACTATTTCTTTTGTAAAGAAAAAGTTCGATTTGATCACCTAATTTCTTATTCTAAACGCTGGAACGTGTGAGATAATTGATTTAAACAATGTAACTTTTTCTTTTTATATATCATTTCAACACTACTTTTTCTTTTTATATATCATTTCAACACTACTTTACGAAACTAAATTTAAAAAAAAATAAAAGGTTTTTAGTTTTCATTTCAAATATTTTTATATCTTTTTTTCTAAAAATACTTTTTTAGTTTTCAAGTTTCTCAAAATAATAAATAATTAAAATTAATGAGTAATAGGCTTTCATGTCTATCAAAAACTACTTTTCCTTTTTATTGAAAATAGTTTTAAAAGTTGTCCAAAATTTAAATGAGTCAAAGGTTTTAATTTTTTTTTTTATAAACCATCATTATTATCATCGATACTTTTATCAAAAGTATTTTTATAACTTTTTTTTTTTTAATGAGTAAAAGGTTTTCTGTTTTAAAATTCTTGGAATAATTAATCTATGGATTTCCTTTTCTTAACAAGTCATTTATGCATTAGTTTTTTTTAAAAAAAATAAATATTTTCTTAGTTATTTTTATTTTTTGTTCAGTTTAATAATTTTATTTTTTATTTAAAGGAAATAAATTTTTTATTTTTATTTTTTTATTCATCATTATTACAATTTTCTATTTTTTATACAAAACATTGTAATAACTCTTTTGATCAAGCAAGAAGTGAGTATGGATGCATTTAATATCAAATTAAAAGAGGATCCATTTATTTTTTGGGTTAAAATTTTATTTAAAATTATTATTGAACAGAAATATTTTCATGTGGATGACTGGACTTAATTTTATAACTATTTTATGCATAAAAGACCATCCAAGAGAAGATCACTCTTATCCTGGCGGAGTAAACTAATTTCTTCGGTTGAGAATAAATTAATAAAACTAAACTCTCTATTCAACATACCATCTTATTTTTAGTATATGAAATTAATTAACAGACCATCCAAGAGAAAATCACTCTTATCCTTACAAGTGAAAATTAAGAAAGAGAAGACAAGGAAAAGAAAATACAATCTTAACATGATTGACAAACTAGAAAACACCTTAATAATTAGAAATCAACTTCTACGCAGGCGAGTCTTCAAGTTTTGACCTTTGTATTGCCACCTCGCAAAATAATTCTTCACCAACCATTCATACTTCCTTGTGTTCATAGCGCATCCAAGAATCACTCCAATTACCAATCCACTTGCATAACCTATCACCACCACCTTCCAACCAAATTCAAGTGGAAATCCCGAGCCCTCATCTTCTTTAGCTGCTGGCACCGAGTCCTCATCATTTCCACATTCTTTTGACAAGGGCTTCCCACAAAATGCTGGATTCTCATCAAATGAAGTGTTGTCAAATGCTCCGAATTGGTTTCCTCGTGGTATCGGACCTGACAGAAAATTGTGAGACACATTAAAGACCGCGAGGAAGGTGAGCTGTGCAAGTTGGACAGGAATCTCTCCCGAGAGTTTGTTCTGAGAAAGGTCCAAAGCTTCAAGCCCTTTCAAGTTCGACAAGGATGGAGGGATGCCACCACTGAGAAAGTTGTTGGAGAGATTGAGCAAATGAAGTGCTTTGAGATCTCCGAGGACCTGTGGAATTCCTCCTTCAAAACCATTGCTTGAGAGATCGATAGCAGTGAGACTATCTTGAATCTTCTCATATAGTATCATCACACCTTTATTGGTCATTGTCATTGAGTACTCATACTGGTTGTTCATTATACTATGCGATGTTTGGAAACTTGTGTTTGCTTGCATGTAAATCAAGTGCTGATCATTAAGGATATTTTTCATGGCAGTCCAATTTCGGAAATATTCAAGTGGCAACTTACCCTTAAAACTGTTGTTGGAGAGGTCAACAATCTGTAACCTCGGAAATTCAACGTTGGTTTTAGGTTTCCCAATCACACCATGGAGCCCATTAGATCTCAATATCAGAACCCTCAAATGAGGAAGAACACCCAACCAAGAAGGAAAGACATCATTTATGTTATTTTGTTCAAGATTGAGAATCTCTAGCTCGGTGCAGTTGGCCAATGATTTTGGTATCTTCCCCTCCAGTTTGTTTTGACTGAAATCAACGACCCTCAATGAGCAGCCACTTGTGAATGTTTCAGGAATATCACCGCTGAAACTATTGTTGCGCAGATTCAGAACTGAAGCAGTGCTGCTTTTATTGCCCAAGCATTGAGGAAGTTTGCCGCTCAAATTGTTATTAGAGAAATCAAGGACAGAAAGCGAAGTCAGATTGCAAATAACTTCTGGGATTTCTCCATTTAATTTGTTGCTCGAGACTTTATATTCATAGATTGCTGGTGGTGGAATTGGAAGGGATCCTTGGAACTTGTTCCGAGAAAGATCCAGTGACCGTAGATTATTCCATGGAAGAACGTCAAAGGATTGCTCAAAACCTGTCAGAAGGTTGCCAGCCAGAGATAGAGCCGCGAGGGTCATGGTACTCATGTTCATAAACCATTTGGGTATGTGTCCCACAAGTTCGTTATCTTGAAGTTCTAAAAAATCCAGATGGTTCTGATCACGCAAGAAACTGGGAAGTTCAACTAGATTACATCTACTTAACGTCAAGAGTTCAAGTTTTGGCTGAGGAAAGGTAGCATTGTGACTATAAAGCAGAGAGAAATTGTTACGCGATAATTGGAGTCTAGAAAGGTTTCTGAACTTAAGGAGAAGGTGCAATTCCAAAGTGCCGCTAAAGAAATTAGAAGATAGGCTAAGGTCTTCAAGATTCTGAAGCCTGTAAATAGATCCTGGAATAGGACCGTGTAATTTGTTTCGTCCAAGGTTTAGTAAAATTAATTGGGTATGATTTCCTATCCAAGATGGAAATTGACCGGTTAGTTTATTTGTAAAAAGCTGTAAGACGGTGAGCTGAGTCAAGTTTCTAAGAGAAGATGGAATGTCACCGTATGAATTGGTTCGTGCCAAGCCTACATAATTGAGTTTGGTTAGATTACCGAGCCAATCTAAGGTACCAGATCTGAAATTGTTGAAAGAAAGCGACAGATAAGAAACTTGGAGAAGGTTGACAAATGTGGAAGGGATTTTCCCAGAGAAAAAGTTAAAAGAAAGGTCTAGATAGTTCAGTTTCGTAAGATTACCAAGTGAAGATGGTATCACCCCTGAAAAATTACAATCTCCCACGTCAAATTCTTTCAATGATTTGAGATTCCCAATGGACTCCGGTAGCTTGCCAGAGAAACTTGTTCCTGCAAGACACAATGTTTCAAGTTGGCTGCCCCAATGAATTTCCGGAAAATATCCACTGAGATATGGATTATGCTGGATGCTGAGAAAGCGAAGGTTGATTAATGCTTTAACTAAATGTTCCAGACCAGGCTTTTGGAGCTTCAAAGAATTCCATCCCAGATCAAGGGAAACTAACTTGGAAAGCTCTAAGATCTCTGCTGGAATTTGACCAGAAAAGGAAGAATATGAGAGATCTAGATCAAACAGCCTTGAGAAATTTCGAATCTCAGAAGGGATTTTGGAGTTGTTGAAGTCGTTGTCAGCAAGATCAAGCCTTCTGAGCTGAACAAGGTGGAAGAGGCTGCTATTAGAGTCGATGGAGCCATAAAGGCAGCTGCTACTGAGGTCAAGGCCGATCACATGACCAGAGTCCCCATCGCATTCAACACCATCCCAAGAGCAGCAATCACCGCTTTCTCTATCAACGCTCCATGATGCAACCTTGGGATAAGCAGCAGGATCATAAGAAGCGGACCTATGAATGACAAGGCTTTCCTTGAACTGCATCAAGGCATGACTCTCCTCATCATGGCATAGCGGCTGCATGGAGGGAGAAGAGTGACAAGCTCTAAGATGAAAAAACGAGAGTAAAAAGAGCGAAAGCATCCGCATGGTTAAGAAACACACAGATGATGCCATATTTTGTAGTAGATAATCTTTATTCTTTGTAATAAGCAACGAAGTGAAATAAAGCAGTTTATATAGACAAAAATATTCAGTTCATACCCGAAGACTTGGGAGCTACAGGAAGTCTTCATTGATTTGATTGAAAACAATGGAGATTTTTCATTGATGTATCTTTTTAGATTTTCCAATGTGCGAAGCATGTGTGTCTGCTAATAATCAAGAGTGTTGTTACTTAATTTTTTTTTTATTTTTTTGATAAAATTTTTAAAAAATCCAAAATTAACAAAAAAAAATAAAAATTTAAAAAATATATTTTTAATATATTTACATTATTTTTAGTATTTTTACTATCGTCTTAAAAAAATTTAAAATTTTAAAAAATTTTAGAATATATTTAATTTTTAATGTGTTATTTTTAAAAATTACTAATTTTTTTTATTCAAGTCGATATTGATAAAAAAAAATTTTAAAAAAAAATTAAATTAAATTTACAAATAAAAAAAAAAGCTGAGAGAACAAGTTATATATAAATATGATCCGAGAGTAATTTAAAAAGAAAATACACAATAAACCCTAAACCTTAACCTAACTCTGCCCAACCAGCCGCCCCCACCCATCCTGCGGCTGTTCACCCCCTCTCTTTGCCCAAAGACAAACCAGAGCCTCCACAGAGAACCCACACAAACCTTCAGCCCCTCACCTGATCTCCCTTCCCATCACCATTTTCCTTCATTTTCACCTCTTCAGCCGGACACACACTCGGCCATAACTTCCTTCATCTTCCCCACTCACAACCCCTCACTTCCACTCTACCCACATTGTCACTCTCCCAGACGAACCAGCCTCCCTTTCCCCTCTCCATCGGCCATCTCACATTTTCGTTTCCCAGCCGGCTACAAGACAGCCCCCAGCAAACAACTCACGGAGGAGATCACCACGTATTCCCTTCTCCTCTTACAGCCCCTCACCAGAATCTCTCTCACTTGGCTAAGGCCTCTCGAAACCAGAGCCACTGACTCGGCCAGCCACGCACCAGGCCTTCTCCCCTCAGCCACGACCTCCATCTCCACCAGCCGCCGCCCAACATTTCCTCCTCCTTACCACCGGCTACCTAAAGCAGAGGGGAAGGCGGCGAAGCCCAAAGAATAGATCTGAGAAAGAAGAAAGTGAAGCAGATCAGAATGGAAAGCAGAAGAAAACAGATCTGAAAAATAACTAAAACAGACTGCTTGTGCGTTTTCCTTTGGTTGCAGGTGACAAGGATCTTCGCCGCCGGCGAGGAAGGGATGAAGGAAGGAAGCCAAGCCAGATCCACCCCGTCTCATGTTTTTCTTGCGGCGGCGCCACTGTCCTGCAGTTCCAAAAGACCTTCCCTGCAATTTCTGGAGTTTGAGGGGCTATTTTGTAAATTTTAAATTGATTAATGTAATTTTTGTTTAGTTTTGAATTTTTATAATATGTAGTGTGGATATAAAAAAAAAAGAACAAAAGAAAAATATAGTGAAAATGAAAGTGAATATGTTGTTTGTATTTTTTTTTTGGATGTATTTTTTATGATAAAAGTATAAAGAATAAAAAAGAATTTAATATTTTTATTTGCGTTAAGGATTATAAATTTATGTGGAAGTTGTATTTTTATTATTTGATGAAAAGATAAAATATTTAAAATTTCTTTAACATAAAAAAAAAATCACAAAGCAATTTATCTATCTCAGGTAGGGTGTGTTAAGGGTGCTAATATTTTTTTTAGTTGTAATTAATTTTTTATTTGTGAATTTTTGACAAAACTAATATATTCAGGTTTCCTAATAACTCTCAATAAAATATTAAATGTCTGAGGTGGTGATTTCCAAAAATCAATAAAACTAATGATGAAAATCACCAATGCTGTGAGGGGAACAAAGAGCTTTTAAGGCCTCTGAGATAAAAGAAAAATTTTAAAAAAAAAACCCTTCAATTTTTTTTATAAAGAAAAAGTTCAATTTTGATCACCTAATTTCTTGTTCTGAACAATGGAGTGTGTGAAATAATTAAATGTATAGATGCTAAATAATTGAATGGGATCAATGTAAAATAATGTCAAGCAATTGATTTTAAAATAATATAATTTCATAGTTTCACTGCCAAAAAAGAAGAAACCTGTGATGTATATTGAGGCCAGAAACTCTAACAATTGGTTTTTGGTTGACAAACTTTAATGAACACCTTTCATAGTAAAAATCATTTCAAAGGAATCAAAACGTCAATTCAAATATTCTCTTATTATTAAATAAGAAAATAAAAATAAAAAGTAAATTAGTTCGATAACCTATAGGTTTGTGGAATCTTTGAAGTGGATAGTAAAAAGTCTTCACACTACTTCTTGGAAATATGCAGCTCCATATGCCTATTAATTTCGAAGAATGATTTAGTGCTTGACAAATTAATTAAAATGGCTAAAAACTTTTAACCAAATTTTAATGACAAAATTTTCATAATGATTTAGTGCTTGACATTTCTTTTTTTTTCTTTCGTTTTTCAGTTGAGAAAATCCAATATTTTTTTAAAAATAATTACACTAATTATTTCTATTGGATCGAGCCATCAATCGATTATATATATTAAGTAGCTATTGATTTTTCCTCTATTTGATGGCATAACCGTTTGACTTTAACCAATTAACGAATAAAGGGATTTTTAAGGAAAATTTATCTCCTCAATGATATAAAAAATAATAAGAATAAAAGTGTTTTTAATAAAAATTAAAAGGAAAGCTCTCAAATTATTGTTTTTCAATAAAAATACAAAAGTAAAAGGCTTTTAGTTTTCATTTCAAATACTTTTATATCTTGTCTGCTTATATTCCTTAAACTATCCATGCATCTTTTTTGCTAAAAATACTCTTCTTCTTTTTTTTTTTTTAGTTTTGAAGTTTCGCAAAATAATGTTTAACAAAAATTAATGAGTAATAGGCTTTCATTTTTATCAAAAACTATTTCTAGCGTGGGAGGACGATGTGATGCTAGCAGTGGAAACCGTGGAGGTTGGTTGCGGACGAGTGGGAGGAATCGCTGGCATTGATAACTGGAAGATAAAAGGGAAGAAAAGTTTGGCGGAGGGGCAATGATGTTATTATTGTTGTGATCAAGGGAGCATATCCAAATTCACCTCTAGAATGATATGAAGTGATCAAAGTTGTAATTTTGCATTCTTATAAAGAACTCAAATGCGACAACGGTATGATATTATGATAGGACGACAATGTTACAATTGTAATTAATCAAGAAGGAAATCCAAAGGGAATTTGAATTTTTGGTGCAATCCTCGGGGATTAAGATAATTAAATTTTACTAAATTAGTTTCATTAGCACTTAAAGTATTATAAAATAAAGCATTATAATGAGATATAAACCATGTTTTATAATATTTGATATTTTAACAAAATCAATTAAATTAAAACTAATTAGTAGATTGTGTTTCATGCATATACCTTGAATAAAAATTAATATTTAATAAAAATTAATAAAAATAAAAATAAAATAATTAATTCATAAGAAAATGAAAACAAAGTAGATTGATTATATCAAAATTATGAGGCACTAAAAATTTCAGTTTATCATGGATAAGGACACTCTTGCTAACATAATAACCTCTAAAACAAATACGGACATGGAAAGAAAAGGAATCCTTCCAATAACATCTATTAACATCACCGTAAATATTATTAAAATACTTTTACAAAAGGTGAAGGCAAAAATGTTTTCGGCTTTAACCCACGACATAGAAAAAATAGGAAAGAACTATATAGAAAAATTAGAAAAACCAAAAGTATTGCACAAAAAAATAAAAAATTATTTTATTTAAATATAATTTTTAAACTGAGCAAGAAGGAAAAAACATGAAGGAAAATATTTTTTTTTTAAACAAGCTCTTGCATCATCGACTCATTAAGAAAATACATTAATTATTCCGAGATTTTAAAAAATTACTTTTATTCATTAAAAAGACAAATTTATGGTAAAATACTTTTGATAAGAGTATCGATAATAATATATAGTACTAATTTAAGAAAAAAAATAAAAAACCTTTTACCCTTTTAAGTTTTTGTCAATATTTTCATTTATTTATTTATTTTAAAAAACTTTTAAAAATATTTCCAATAAACATAGCCGCCATGCTAAGTGGTCTACTCCCCCTTCCCCTTCTACTCCACACAGTTCCACTATTTTGAATAAGTAAAACGTGAATGATAATTCACGTTCACTGTTTCAGTTAACTTTGAGCAAAACCAGTTCTAACCTACCTAAATTTTTTGGGTCGGGTCTAGGCCCAAAAAAGAAAAAAGAGATCTTCTGAGCAAAGTTCGGCCCAACCCAACTTTCCTGAGTCCGGCCTAGCACTTGTATTTAATAATAATAATATATATTATAATATTTAAAAAAAAAGAAGAAAAAAATCCAAAACAAATTCAAAAATCCTTTCAAAAAATTTGTGATTTTCTCAAATGTTTTCCTCATAATTTTGCATAATATCGAGTTGTATATTTATACTGTAAAATACAAATTCATTATTAAAATACTCGGCTTTCTCCGAAATATGTCTAAAAAGTATTTCAAAAAAAAACTCAAAACTTTTAAATTAATTCCCCTTTTCAAAAGACAAAAAAAATAAAAATAAAAAGTGTTTTGCTTTCATGCATATGGCCAAATCATAAATAGTTTTCAAAGAATATTTTCAAAAACAATTGCATCTTTCTCATATTTTAAAATGCAAAATGAATATCGTAACCAATGTATGATTATCCATTAGGATTTGACCAAAATATCAAAAACCCTTTGGCCAATCATTTTTTTAGGATCTAGATGTATACTTTAATATTTATGGGGTGTGAAACTACACAATAGAGTGCACCCTTAGGTATTAAAGATATAAGGTTTAAAATAAATGTGACGCTAAAATTTGAACTTTAGAACGGTTAGGATTAAACCTGATGAGGTAGAGACTCTCTCACGAAGGGAGATTTGCCTTAAATTTTTTGAAAAGATCAAAGAATAGAAACCCGACCTCGAAAAACAATTAAACAACAATGCAGCTTATCTTAAATAGGGCGCACTGAGGGTGATATGTCTTCCCTTTGCACAACTAGTCCATTTCCCAGACTCTTGCAGACCATAGGTTTCTAGTAACCGTATATTAGGTGCCGACTCTCGAACCTTAATTATAATGTTATGATTAAATCCAAAAACACCTTCTCCACACTACACCTTTCATGAGGCACAATAAACTCGTTGTCGCCCCCCGACATTGCGGCGCACCCCGCGACACATAAATCTATTTTCTTCCCTGTGAGTTCTAGTCCCAATAAGAATGCTAGCTCTCATTGTTCCACTACCAGAAAATTGATAAATACAAACGGAAATACCGAGGGAATATTTTCGTCAGTAAATTTCCGAGGGATTTTACCGACGGAAATATTCCCTCGGTATATACCGAGGGAATTACCGTGGGAAAAAAATTAAAAAAAAGCAAAAAAAATGATGACGTGTCATTTTTACCAACGGAATCATCGACAGAATTACCGATGGAATTTTCTGTCGGTAAATTCGTTGGTAAATTGTGAACACTGTTCATCATGTCAATTACAAAGGGAATTACCGATGGAATTTTCCGTCGGTATTTTCCAGAGAGTGTGATCTGGTGGTTTGCTGAAAAAAATCAATTAATTTAAAATTTTCATTTAAATATTACAGACGGAATCACCGACGGATTGAAAAATCATCGGTAATTGTTGGCGGTTTTTGAAAACTTTTTACGAAATTGAAAATTTAAATTAAATATTACCAATGGAATTACCGACGGAATAATTAAAAAATATTAATATTCAATTATCCGTCGTAAATCCGTCGGTAACGCACCCCAATAAAAAGCCTGAATCCCCTTATTTTACAAGAGACAGACTCATTTCTTCTTCTTATTATTCTTCTTCTTGTTGTTCTTCTACTTCTTCTTCTTCTTCTTCACTATATTTAAAAAACATCAATATCTATTTCTTTCTCTTCTTTTCTCTCCTCATCTCCTTCTCTTTTCCTCCATGCTTGGGTATGTCTTCTTCTTCTTCTTCTTTCTTCTTTTATCCTCTTAGTTTTTTTTTTAATTAATATGCTTAACAATTTTTTTTTTCTCTCCTTAGCTTCACTTGCAACTACATTAAGGTAAGATTTTTTTTTTCTTCTTTTTTCATGATTGTTTTCACTATATTTGTTTTTTATTTTATTTTTAATTGTTTTTGTTCTTAATAATTGTATAAATGTTGTTGTGAGATTTTTTTTCATATGAGATCAATTTTTAGTTGATTTATTTATAGGATTTTTAAATTTTTAGCAATTGCAACTTTATTTTTTTCATATGAATTTTTTTAGTTGAATTTATTTATTTGTTGCAAATTTGTTTGAGTTGATTTTCTTATTTTTTTTTCCAAGCATTTTGAGTATATATTATACAGTGTTAATTTATGTTAATTTAATTATTTTATAATTTTATAAAATGAATTTTTTTTAAAATGTTTTTAAATAATTACAGACGGAAATTCCATCGGTAAATCCGTTGGTAATAAAAAAAATATTATTACCGAGGGATATACCGACGAAATGAAGTAGATAAATTTATTTTTTTATTACCAACGAATTTACCGACGGAAAAAAAATTAGCGACGAAAGATTCACCGACGGAGCATTTCTGTCGGTGATTCCGTTGGTAAATTAATTACCGACGGAATATGTGTCTTACGCCGACGGAAAAATTCCGTCAGTAAAACTGTTAAATCTTGTAGTGTTCATAATATACCATACCAATTTGTTATGTATGGATAATGAGGTTCCATAGATATAGAGCCAATTTCAATAAATTCATTAAAGGGTTCCATTGACGTGCATCCAATAGGAATTGAACCTATGAATTCACTGAATTAGGTGCTTCAACCATTCAACCATGGATGCTTGGCAGGGATCCTCATACATGGTGAATAACTAAATTCCAATTGAAATGCAATCTTTAGGATAAATCAATGCAATTTAAATTTAAGATAAATCAATGAAAGGACATTAATTCAAATCTTGAGTTTTTTAATTGAGAGAGATCAAGAATTCTTACTATTTTTTAGATTCATGGACCCAATTCAATTTAGTGAGATCTTTCATTGACAGTTTTTTAAAAGTAGGTCTTATTAATACTAGTATAGAAAAAAAAAAGTAAACAATTCATTATATATATATATATATATAAACAATGGCTACAATGAAATGACCAATAAATTATATCTTAACTTTGACTGTTTTTTTTATCTAGATCCAGATAATATGAAGCAATGACTTAGTTATAAATTTTATAATTATACTTATTAATTCATTGATTCATAGTATGTATTGGTCTGATTTGTTTTTTTTACTATGATTTTGACCTTTAAAAAACCACGAGTCACACACTAAGGATAACATATTAAATATTCAATCAAATATTTTAGTTTATTCAACTTTATAGAATTAGATTTCTTTCATTTTTTTTTGCCAAAATAAACTAATATATGTAATAGAGATTCATTTTGAATATATAAATTATTCAAGATCTCTTTTATATTTAGTTATCATGTAGGTATATAATGTTGAATTAGATGTTTATTATTTGTAAATGATTTTGTATCATGTATTTGAAAATAAAATACATCAAGTGCCTAACTTACGTAAAAAACCACTTAATACTTGATATGGAAATACAATAGGGTAAATGATTTTAGCAAGTATACTGCAAGAAGTGTAATGATGATGCATCTTTAATATGCATAATTGTATGTCCTCGTATTTGTTTACCCTTTCATGTAAGTTTGATTGTTATTCATAGCTATTATCACACTAAAAAAGTGTTCAACTTAATACTTTATTTTTATCCTAGTTAATCCTGGTTTAATATTAAAAATATATTGATTTTTCAACAATAATCAAATATTTTTATATGTAATTATTATATATTTGATTTCATGTATAAATATATATTTTTTATATGAGTTCTAATCTCAATAAAAATACTAGTTTTTATTGTTTATATGTTATGTTATGAATATACCATATCTATTTGTTATTTATTGATGATGCCCAATAGATTCATTAAATGGTTCCATGGGCTTGTTGGTATTATTGGGCTCTCCTTCTAATATGGGCTTAATTTGCTGATGTTTATTGGGCATGGTTTTGAGACGGGCCCTCTTTTTTTCTTCTTTCTTTGCTGCCCGGTTGGGCTTTCGTTTAGTCCTACTTGGGCTTGATTTTGTAGCCCTCTCACTAGATCTTAAATATTTTTAAACGAAAACTGAAGCAATTAAAATTAAAATTAAGAAAAGGTGGAACCCACTACATCTGGCTCGGAAATCTAACTAGCTGTGTGATAAAATAACCCTGCTTTAAGCAAAATTCGACACTTTCCTGATGCATTAGGGACCTAATTGAAACATTGATAGGTTGGGATCTAAATCGAAAATCAGTTCATAGTCGGTTACTAAATTGAGATTTTCTATGAAAATATAAAGTGGTTCATAGTCGTTACTAAATTGAGATTTTCTATGAAAATATAAAGTGGAGATTATTTGTCCGTTTACTGTTGTGCCGTGTTTGAGCAACAGGGGATTCTGAACTGAGAGGTTCGTTAGCCCTTTTTTTTTTTTTTTGTAGGGTTTCGGATGAAATTCCTGGTTTTTTATATTTTTTTTCCAATTTTTTATATTTATAGTCTTAGATTACATTTCTTTTCTTTAAATTTTTACTCTTTTTTATCTAGTTTCTATTCTTTTAAATTTGATCTATAAGGGATAAATCATTGAATTGAGTGGTATTTTGGCTTTTTAGATATAGAAGAGGAAGAAGATGGAAGCAGAGTTGATAAATGCAGAGCTGGTGTTGCCAACACACTTCAGTTTCAAGAGGATACAGATATATGAGAAATAGCCAAAGGGACAACCAAGAGGCCGTTGGAAACACCTTAAGCAGATTCTTCAAGCTGAAAATTATCAGAATTGCCCTCCTGATGAACCCAACTGTAAGCTCCTCTTTTAAGAGCAATCTCCGCCATTTCCTAGCTTCTCTTTTCTTTTCCTTTTACTTTAATTTGAAATCTGGTTGTGATTTGTTTGATTTATAGTTGAAAAAGTTATCCTTTGGTGATATTTGTGGATGAAGAAAGGGAAACCATTATTGCATTAGCATTCCATTACTTCAGTATTTGTGGGTTTGGGCCCACAAATGGTGAAATCTGAACGGAAAATGTGATGGTGATTATTTAGTACAATGGTAGCACCGGAGGGTTTTATAGAGGATTCTTGTGTTCTGCCCGTTGTTCAACAAATTAATTGCATGGTTTAAGTTGTTTTTTTTAATATGTTTCTGCAGATGGTTGTTTTTTATTTTTATTTTTGAAGGTTTTTGTATTTTGTATTGATATTAGGTTAGGCTTGATAAGAGGTTAAATTACCTTTGCTATTTTTCCCCCCCTCTTACAGATGTTAATATTGAGTCACCACCCTCCATGCACCCACCTTTGAGAATATGCGATATTACAGGATTCGAGGTGCGTGTTTCTGTTGAGATGTGTTTAGTGTTGGAACTGGCAGAGGAAATTCATCATTATTTCTAGTCCATTTGCGAATACTATGGCCACCTTTAGAATGTCATATAAATCAGATTATGAATGAATGAGTCAATCACTGGCATTAGATTTAAATTTTAACGGATCGAAATTTAGAAATGTCTGGTAAATTTAGAAATATCTTTGAGTGTCATCACTGGTTATTTTCATCAGTTGAATCATATCCTTATGAAGTCCTTTTATTTTGAGTGTCGGGAGGAAGAGCTACTTTGTGCGTCAAAACCTTGCTTGTTGAATATTTGGTGGTCTCAATTTGAGAGAGAATTATCAGCTGTTAATGATAATCTGCATTTTATTCCTTGCCTGCTATTCAGCTAAGATACACCTGCCGTCATTGAGGATTAGGATTAAAGTTTCAAAAGTTCTTTAGCTTGTTCAGTGGAATTGAGGATTAAAGTTTAAAAAATTCCAGAATTAAATAGAGCACTGGTTTCTTTTACTTGACTTAATTGGCCATGGCTTTTTTTTTTTTGTTAGTTGCATGGTGAATCTTTTTTTGGTTTTGAATATCATGAACTTATTGGTTGCTGTGGATAAATAACTTGGTTGTACTATTGCCAGTTCAAATTTGGACACTACAAACTATTGGTTGAGAAAAAACAATTGAAGGCTAGATTTGTTTGGCTTCATCTAACCTAAATATAATCCTGTAACTTGAAGGAGGCTTTCCGATCAGTTTGCATTGTCCAAGTACCTCATCAACTTTCTTTTAGAGTGAGAAGATTATTATGAGCTGTCCATCATTCTGCATATTATGCATTGCCATAATTTGGTTGAGCTACTCTGTTAGTCAGTTGAGCTACTCCGTCTCTTAGTTTTTGAGCTCGTCACATATAATTTGGTTGAGCTTGACCTTGTTTACATCCGTACAAGCTTATTGTCTTGATGAAATTGAGGATGGAGGTAGAGTTCCAACAATTACATATCTCAAACTAGAACTGGTTCCTGTTTCCTGCTTGGCAATGTTCTTTCATATGTCAATTACATGTCGCATCATATTTGTAAGCAATATTTCTGAGGATGAATTACATCCTAGTACTCTATTGCTTGTTAGAAATGTGAAAACTGGAAATTAGTGGGTGGGGAAAAATTCAAAGATAAAGTTGTTTGACCAGATTTAACATGTAATCTTGCAACTTT
>Ga0325410_1004020_pt1 | contig 16543 bp, 3 predicted proteins | sample PopdelMetagenome_16_FD_206182 | JGI IMG/M metagenome (GOLD analysis project Ga0325410, IMG submission 206182) | Populus deltoides microbial communities from Bellville, Georgia, United States - Xylem-PdIQD-R3 | ecosystem: Host-associated > Plants > Phyllosphere > Stem > Wood/Secondary xylem...
ATTTGAAGGACTTCATGTTGTGTAGGAGATTTTGAATTTTTGAAGACAAAGAGGGGACCAGCGCCTCCAGCACGTGTGGCGCACGTGTGATTCTTACTGTAGATAGGGTTTGTCTATTTCAAAAAAATTGATTTGGGAAACTACAATTACGCCCTCTAACTATTGGGTATATTTCAATTAGGTCATTCTCCTAACCATTGTTGTGTGCCGTGTGTTCTTAACACATAAAAATGAGCTCATCTCTGCCTCCTCGCTTTGATGTCTCGGTTAAAATCACACATAAAACTCATGTGTATCAATTACACTCCATTTTATTTTTCTTTTCTTTTCTTTTTTTCACTTGAGCTTTAATGGTTTAGTTAATAATAACTAAGTTGAATTGTGCTTCAAACCATGTTTAGTTAAAATTTATTTTATTTTATTTAAAATTATTTTTTATTATATTAATTTGTTAATATCAAAAATAATTTTTAAAAATAAAAAATATATTATTTTAATATATTTCTAATCAAAAAATGCTTTAAAAAATAATTGTTATTATACTTCCATATTATTTAAATATGTTTGTAATACGGTATATAGATGTTTTTATAGAAGATTGTTTAGATTGAATTCTGATTTTTTTTAATATAAAATTAGTGTTTTTAAGTTTAGATTGAATTCTGATTTTTTTTAATATAAAATTAGTGTTTTTAAGTCCCAACATGTTTTTAAAAATTAATTTGAAGTAAAAAAAATTAATTTTAATGTAAAACATATTTAATTTCAATGCTTTGTTTTTTTTTGTTAAAAATTAAAAACATTATTTTAAATTAATTTTTTCTAATGTTCTTAAATCATTTTGATGTGCTAGTATGAAAAATTAAATTTAAAAAATAAAAAAATATATTATTTTGATGTTTTTCAAGCAAAAAACACTTTAAAAAACAATCACTGTCATATTTAGAGGTGAGCAAAAATTCGTTAAATCGATTAAACCGAGAAAACTTTAAAAAAATAATCAAAAAAACTGAACCATGAAAAAAAATCGATTAAACCGATTAGAATATTTAAAAAAATATTTGATTCAATTCAGTTTTGGTTTCATAAACTTGAAATAAAAAAACCTCAACTAAACCAAACCGATTTAGTTAAAAATAAACCTTACTAAAAAAACAAAACACTTTCAAACACAATGTCAACCATTGTATTCATCATTTTATATATAATCAACAAGAAATGCATTTATTTAGCACTACCAATAACTAAATTAAAGAAACCGAGAAAGAATAGACATGCATGGGTTGCATATGCAATTTAATGTCCAAGTGATAGAAGGAAGATATCAAACACATTTAAATTTAAACGTGAAGGGTAATATTGATATAGTAAGTAGGAGAGAGACTTGCTTGAAAATATAGTTTCTGAAAAAAAATATGAGACATGAAGTATAAAATAGTTATATCCCATGTTGAAAAGTTAAGAAATAATCCATATAAATATAGGTTATATATAATTATCTCACATCAAAAAATTAACAAATAATCCAAGTAAATATACGCTATAAAAAAATACAAGACTAAATATTTGTAATTTAATTTTATATTTTTTAGATTTAATAAAAAAAATTTAAAAAAAAAAATTAAGTTCCACCCAAGTTACATCAAGTCACAAAAGTTTTGGGTTAACCTCGTAGTTGATCCAAGTTTGATCAAATCAATCGCACTTTTATGTTTTTATAGTTTGAGACTCCTTCAAGACCTTTGATTGTTTAGATCCTAGGTTACCCTGTCGCGCAAGATGAATATAATAACTGTGGTTTTCACCTTCTGAAAATGCTTTAAAAAACACTTTCAAACATAATACTACACATTGTTTAAGAGCAACACCTCAAGCAATCTCAATCTCAATCTCATGTATAGATATATAATCTACATCATTTTACATATAGTAAACGAGAAATACATCTATCTATCACAACCTATAACCAAATTAAAGAACCAAGGCTTGCAGCTCAATGATCTTAGCAGGCTTTGCCCTGCCTATGTATCCTAAGTTCAAGCTTTTGCGTGTATGTCTGTCATCCCTGCGGTGCCTTACATGACTACTGGGTTTGCAGGATGTTCAGTGAGTCCGAAGATTAGTTGTGGTGCGCCTAAGCTGGCTCGAACATCCCGGATTATAAAAAAAAAACTAATAAATGGCATGTTTAGATTAAATAAATTGAGAAAGAATTGACAAACATGGGTTGCATATGCAATTTGTTGGGCATGTTAATGTCCAAGTGATGGAAGGAAGATACTAAACACATTTTTTAGACGTGAAGGGTAATACTGATATACTAAGAGTGTGTTTGGTATTGCGGTAGCTGTTGTGGTTGTGGTTTAAAAAAAGTTGTTTTATAAAAAGTACTTTTAGTTGAGGTTGGTTTGAAAAAATAGGTGTTTGGTTAAAACTGTATTTAAATTGAGGTTTAAGAAAAAGTAGTTTAATGTGTTTGGTTAAGAATGTTTTTGAAATTGAGGTTATAAAATAATTTTTTAAAAAATATATTAATATTGATGGCTTTAAATTTAAATATTGTAGATTTAACTATTACTATTAATTCATGAAATAAATAATACTTTATATAAAATATTTTTTATTATGCCATTAAACTATCTACAATTTCATTACGTACAAAATTCATTCGATAAGAACTACAGTTTCTATAATTTTTTGAGCGTGCAATAAAATTAGATAAAATATTATCAGGAATAAAATTAATTTGATATTACAGTGCGAGTGAATTTAATTCGCTCTATACTAGTTTTTTAGGAAAAAAAATATTATTTACATGAGAATGTAAAACTAGTTTTTTTTTAAAAAAATATACAAAAACTATACACACTAAAAAAAAAAAATACCCGAACAGTGCAAGTGAATTGCACTGTGCACGCAAATCTCAAATGTAAAAAAGCAGCTTGGAGTTGCTTCATTAATGTTGCGTTAAAAACGTGAATTGGCATGGGTCCCACCAGTTATTTTTTGCGTTTTTGACATTACCAAACATTATGTTTGCTGTGGTTGCTTCAAACGCAGAAGCAACCACGCAAACAAACGGTCTCTAAAAGGTTGTCTGGAATTGCGTTTTAAATAAAGTTTTTAAAAAGTTTGATAATTTTTAAAAATTTATTTATTTATTTATGTTTTTAGATTGTTTTGATGTGTTAGTGTTAAAAATAATTTTTTTAAATAAAATAAAAAATATTATTTTAATGTATTTTCAAGTGAAAAACACTTTTAAAAACAACTGTTATCATATTCTCAATCACCTTCTAAATAGAAAAGAGGCTTACTTGAAATCTAGTAATAAAAGGATACATAATAATGTTTGGTTATTATCTTAAGATAAAAGTGATGAAGATAATGAAAATCTGAGTTGTTTGAAAAAAATTAAAAAATTAATTAAATCGAGAAATAAAAAACTAACCAGAAAAATTAAATCTAGAGAAAAAACAAATCAACCAATTAAAAAACAAAAAAAATCAAATCTGATTTAATTTTGGTTATAAAAGTTTAAAACCGATTGAACTAAACTAAACTATATTGGTTTAGTTTAAACTCTAGGTCTGTTTGGAATTGTCGTAACGGTTGTGGTTCAAAGTGTTTTTTGTTTGGAAATGCATAAAAATAATAATTTTTTTTATTTTTAAAATTATTACATTAAAATAATCTAAAAATATAAAAAAATAAATTTTAATAAAACACAATTTAAAAATTTAAAGGAACACTGTTTCAAAAAGCATGTAAACCAAACTTATTTTTCTCTGAAACCCTATTCCCCTAATTTTCTTTCTTCCCGTAGCCAGTCTCCCTCTCTGTCTCTGTAATCTTTTCAACGAAGGTAGTCACAAAAACAGCAGAGGTGTTGCCTTAAATTACTCCTGCATCAACTTCTGCAATCCAGGTTTCAATTCCCTGTTACAAAACTCCCTATACTCTCCTTTCTTCTTAACCTCCACCACTACCAATTTTGATGTCATCTCAAATATCTCAGCTGCAATTTCACATCTTCTCTAGGCCCTTCCAAACTCACTCTACAGTTCTTTCTCCTAACTGTAAAGCTTACAACTTTAGCGATCTCCTCCGATTTAGATATAATCTTAGACGCTGAAGCCCCAAGAACAAGCCTCGCTCCCTCTCCACTCTCCTCAGACAACCCAGATGAAACAAACCCAAGAGAAAACAACATAATATCAAAAGCATTCAAACTTGTAGGCTTTCTTCTTCTTTTTCTTTGATTATCCTTACTGTTAATACTAAACTATGCCTTTTACATTTTGAGGCTCTATTCAAATATTTGTCAAAAAATCATCTTAACCCAAAAGTTTAAGTTTTTAGATAAGGTTCCAAATATGATTTATATTATTCTCTAACACACCCTCTCAGATAAAAGCCCTTTGAACTTGAAACTTGCACAGGCCTACTTTACCTTATGTTTAATTTTTATCAAATAAATGGGGATGGTGAGATTCGAACTCGTGACCGCTTGGTCATTAAGGCTCTGATACTATGTCAAAGAACCATCTTAACCCAAAAGCTTAAACTTTTAGGTGAGGTTCCTTTTAGGTGAGGTCCCAAGATATGATTTATATTATTCTCTAACAGTGTTCATTTCTGATTTTTAATGTAAAAAAAACCAACCTTGACCTTAAAAGTAATATTTGTTTAAAAATATATTAAAATTATTTTTTTATTTTTTAAAAATTATTTTTAACATAGGATATGATCTGAAAATACAATTTTTTTTATTTTAAGCAAAACAAAATCAAAATTTTTAGGAATGCGGTTTGCACTGCGTACACAAATACACCCAATTCAGTCCAAATGATATTTTGAAAAAATTATAAAATCTAATTTGGTTAGATTTTTAAGCCCGAACTAGATCAAACCACATCGTGAATACCCTAGACCCTAGTAAATATAAAAACACAAACATAAAAGTAAATAGGTTATTAGAATAATTTTGGAGTTAATTTATAGATTTTAAAAACAAAAGGTATAAACATGAGATATTTTCAAAAATAATATTTTTTTAATTCTAAATATCATTGAAAAACTCTTAATTCTAAAATTATTATAGCTAAGACATGTAAAAATAAAAATGATTATTATTATAACTTTAAATTCAATTTAAGGGTCGATTCAAGGTAAGGCTCAAATCACGAGTTAAAAGAGTCAACTTAGGTTGACCCGTATCAAAATAAAAATAAAAATAGTTATTATCATAGTTTTAAAATCTAATTAGAAGTAAAGCCCATGTCACATGTTAGGTTGATCGTTGACCTGGTCCCTGTAAAAAAAAATTATTATCATAGTTTTAAAATATAACTCAAAGGTTAATCTGTGGCAAGGCCCGACACAGGTCGAGAGGGTTAACTCGGGTTGACTTGAGTTAATGTATGAGTAAAAATAATTATTATCATATTTTTAAATCTTGACTCGGGAGTTGACCCAAGATAAAGCCTAGTTTACGGGTTGGGTTGACCGTTGACTTGGGTCAACGTAAAGGTAAAAATGGTTATTATTATAGTTTAAAAACTCAACTTGGAGATTGAAACGAGACAAGGCCTGAGATAGTCAACATAAGAATAAAAGTGGTTATTATCATAATTTTAAAGCCCGACTTGGAGGTTAAAACCGGGCAAGGCCTGAGAGGATCAATATAAGAATAAAAGTGATTATTATTATAGTTTTAAAACCCGACTTGGAGGTTAATCTGGAGCAAGGCCTGGGTTACAGGCCGAGAGGGTTAACCTGAGTTAATGTATGAGTAAAAGTGATTACTATCATATTTTTAAACCTTGACTCGAGAGTTGACTATGGACAAAGACTAGGTCACGGGTTAGAAGAGTTAACTTAAGTTGACTCAAAATTCTTTTTAAAAAAAACAAAATCAAAGCGACCTCATTTCAACAAAAAAAATTCTAAAAAATTTAATAGGTTTTTACTCGTATTTTTATCTCTAGTCGACTATAGTTTTGATCGGGTCAGTTCAGGTCAATTCTTTTTTTTTTTAATCAAGCTGGTCTAGACCCTAAGTCAATCAGGTTTTGAGTCGACCTATTAGGTCGGCCCTAGTTTTACAACTAGAGTTATTATAAAATTATTAATTCTAATACTCAATATAAACAAAAAAAAAAAACAACTTTTTTTAAATATACAAGTTTGATAGTGTGTGTATATATATATACACGTGGTAAAATAATATTTTTTATATTTTAAAGAAATAAGAAATTTATCTTGTATATTACTACTATATATAATTTTGTATTTGTTCTCTTTTTCTATCTCATTTTTTTTTACTATTTATTTTTTATTACAGGATAATAACTAAACATCAAATGATTTTAATTTCATGAAAAATGTATGGTTGCATAAGATCAATCTTACACCAATGACATTACCAACGTAAAAAAATTAAAATTAATTATATTTAACTTGGAAATAAAAAACAGTTTTTAAGAAGCAAGGGAATATTATTTTTACAAAATATAAATTTTGTATATAAATTGGAGCCTTTATTATATATCTTTCTTCTTTTGTTTGCTTAATATGTATCTTATTAAATTATTTAATATATATACGCGTGCATGTATCCTTTTAACATAATAATAGGTAAGAAGATTGTTACTCATGAGCACTAAATCCAACTAATCTTAAATTAATATAATTGATCCATGAACTAATCTCAATTATCATATGGAGAAGATTATCAAATATATCCAAATTAGCCATAGAAAACAAACAAATATATATATATATATATATATATATATATATATATATTGTTGCACATCAAATCTGCGCGACATTGGCTAACGATTTTTTTTTCTTGTTTGCTTTAATTCATTGGGAGTCGCCACCTAGTATTTAATTGAGGCTACTAGGAAACCCGAGTATACTGGTTTTGTCAGAGATTCACGGGTAAGGGACTGGTTGTGGTTAGGGAAGGTATTAGCACCCCTAACGCACCCTATTTGAGGTAAGCTGCTTCATGACTTTGATGTGTTAGAGAAGTATTAAAATTTTTGTTATTTCATCGATTATTAGAAATACGACTTATGTGTAAGTTCATAATCTTTAACCGTATGCAAATCAAAATATTAAATTCTTTTTTATTCTTTGCAACTTTATCATAAAAAAGCATACATAAAAACATTCAAACACAAACATACACTTGACTATATTCTTTTTCTTTTTCCCTTTTTATTTTCTTTTCTTTATTTTTTTTTTACATCCACACTTCAAAATACAAATTCAAAACAACTAAACCAAAAATTACATTAAACAATTTTAAATTTTTAGACAACGTTGAAAATGCTAAAAACGATGCAAATATATTAAAAACATATATTTTTTAGATTTTCATTGTTTTTTGCTATTTTTGGAATTTTCCAAAAATTTTATCAAAAAAATAGGTCAAAAATTGGGTAACTTATATATATATATATATATATATATATATATATCCAAATTATCTTTAAAATAAACAAGACATGTTCAAATTCTGGGTGAGTACAGCAGTCCAAAAAGATAAAGGAAAAACTCAATTCTGCGATGTTTTTTTTTTTGTTTTAAAAATATTTTTAAAAAAATTTAAATTTTTTTATTTGTTTTAAATTAATATATTTTTAATATTTTTAAATTATTTTGATACGTTGATATTAAAAATAAATTTTTAAAAATAAAAAATATTAATTTAATATATTTTAAAACAAAAATTATTTTTAAAAGCAACCATAACTATAATTTTAAATATTTTAGAAGAAAACTGCTCCTCAGTCCCACTAAGGGTGGGGCGTGTTTGGCTGAAGTGGGGTTGATTTTTTTGAAGGAGACCAAAATTAACGTCACCTACCATCCCACATGGTGGTGGCCCACTAAATGTTTTCCTGTGAAATCTTTAGATTTATTTATATACATTTTAACCATTTCAAATCAAGATTTATTTATATTAAGTATAATTAAAATTATTAAATAAATTGTATTGGTGGGGACAATTAATAACATGATAATATGTTTACATTATGCTTAATAATACTTTTCAAAGTATATTTGGACGTTATTTAACTTGATATTATTTTTAGATATTTTTAATATAAATAAAATTTTAATTTAAATAAAATTTTAAATCACTTACACTATATTATTAAATACATACTAAGAGTTAAATGTCATCCCTTTAAATTTTCCTCAACCTCGAGTATGTTCCCAAACAAAATTAAAGAGGTTTAAAAGTGAATAAATTATTTTTTAATAAAAAATAGTAATTTTATTGATGATATAAATCAAACAAATACATCACCATCTTTATAGTATACCAATATTAAGCCTATCCAACGAGGAATGTCAAGAACCATCATAAAGCAATGAGGGAACTATCATATGTCCAATTGACAAAAGATTTATACCATCCAAAAATATCAAAGAGTCTCCATCTCTTACCAACAGGTAAAATGTACCATAACCTAGTAATGTGAAAGTGTTTAGAAGTATTCTCACAGTTATTTTTTAAAATATTTTTTTTGTTTAGAAATATATTAAAATAATAATATTGTTTTTAAAAATTATTATTGACATTAGCATATCAAAAAAATCAAAAAATATAAAAAAATTAATTTGAAGCAAATAAACAAACGGGATCTAAATCTAAAACCATATATAACCATAAAACAATTATTTAACTCTAATTGTTTTTTTGATGAAATTGTACAATTATAATCACTTTAATTTAATTTTTTCAGTAATAGCCTTTAAATTATGAGATGATAAATGTTTAAAAGAAACATTATATTCACCGCTAGCATACCATATGATTCTTGTTGCATAGTAATCAATTCCTTGATGTGAAAAAAAGTTGTTCTTAAAATAAAACATTAATCTCTATTCAAAATGGTGTGATTTCCATATATTGCATGGATGGAATGACTAATATGAGAAAATACCATTACGGTAAAGACATTTAGGTCATTAACTCAAATGATTATAATAAGCTCAAATAATTTAATAACATGAATAAAAAAATAAAATGATGATAAATAAAGCAAATATAAATGACAATGAAAAATGGTAAAAAAAAAATTTGACCCAAGCCTATCCAAGTTAGCATGTCAAATATGAAACTTAGTTGTGACACCGGGGTAACCCCGCCGAAAGCAAACTAAATAAAATCTTGAAGTTGAATTATCAAATAATTTAATATTGAATGACATAATTGAAAAAAAAATAAAAAATTATAAAAACAAACTCAAGTCAAATTAGATTAACCAACTAACATCGCAATTATGGACATAAAATCGAGATAACCCTATAGAAAGGAAAGTAAAAAAAAAAAAAAAAACATGAACACCAATTCTCAAACAATCAAATTTCAAAGGATATTGAAATCAATCTATTAAAAAAAAATCAAATGTTGAAGGATCTTACATGATAATAAAGAAAAAAAATTAAATATGAACTTGATAACCCATGTTAAGTAAATTGGAAAAAAAAATCAAATATCAATTTTTAGCAAATAAAATATTAAAGAACATAATTTTTTTTTAATATAATAAAAAAAGATCAGAAAAACCTAACTCGAGTCCACCCGAGTTAGTATGTATAATATGTGACCTAGTTGTCCAAGGTAACTCCCCATTAAAAGCCAACTTAATAAAATTTTAAAGTTTAATTATCAAACAACCCAATGTTAAAGGATTAGATAACCCGAATCATTCTCAAAATAAGTGATGAATTCAACAAAAAGCAAATAAAAAAAATAATGATAGAGCTCAATCTCCAATTAAATAAATGATAAAGGATGAAACAAATAAAAAATAAAACATGAGCTTAATAAAAAGAAAAAAAAAAAAAGCAAAACTAGACGAATCTCCTAAATTTAAGTTAATCTACCAAATTTACAACATATGAAATCCTATACTTCATCTCAATTAAGAAGCTAATTCTCCATAAATTTAATGTTGAAGGATGGAATAAAAAAATATCAATTTAAAAAACTTGTCAAAGTAAAAAAAAATAGCAATCAAAATTATGAGTATCGAATTTGATAGGGGAAAGAAAATCAAAGAAGGATAAAATCATAAAACAAATTCAATTTTAAAAATAATCTTAAATAAAATAATAGAAATTAAAATAATGAAGACCAAATCTAACATATAAAAAAATTAAACGAGGAAGAAATTGAAAACAAAATTCAATCTTATGAATTATTTTATATAAAACAAATAGCAATTAAAAACAAATGGACCAAATATGAAGTAGCAAACAAACTGAACGGGTGCTTTGAAATTTTGAAGTATCAGCATGAAAATCGAGGAAGAGGGAGGAAAAAAGAAAAAGAAAATGAAAAGGCAATCGGCGCCAAACCAGAGACTTGTTGGTCACGCACACTGTCATATCGTGGAGGGGCTACCAAGAGGATTCTAACTCCACCACAGAAGGCGGTTTTTGATTACCAAAACACACCTCAGGCACGAATGTGTGACATGCACGTGTCTGATTTGTTTTTTTAAATAATATTTATATTTGTTAAATTACCAAATATCACCTCAAAGAAATTGTTTATTACCAAAAAACCATAATAAAAAGATGAAAACACCCTTGTATGCAAGGATAAGATTTTTTATTTTATTTTAAGGGTAATTATATCATTTCACTGTGCTGATAAAATTAAAAAGATGTAAAAGCCATTGGACATCATTTTAGAATTTTTTAAAGAGTAATTCTGTCATTTCACTATGTAAATGTTTTTCAAAAGATCAATGCACCCCTAATCAATTTGATAATACAAAATGAACCTTGTGAAAAGATCATTTTACCCTCCAATTTCCAATTCCAAGTTTGTTACTATAAAGGGCAAAACAATCATCATACTGTAGTAATTCACAATGCAATGAGTCTTGGTCCATAGTAGATGACTAAGCCTTCTTAGCTTTATACACACAGATACTATTTAATTATTTGCGGAACTATATGAATGGATTAATAATTAACAAATATATTAAGAGAACTAGGGTTTTTCCCAACTATTTAACTATTTCACTATAAAACTCATCTTAGGAGTTATTTAATAATTAACAATGGTTTTTCCCAACTATTCTCCTCTTGTTTTTCTTTTTTTTTTTTAAATCATCTTAGGAGTTATTTATTTATTTATTTAATCTTTTTTTAGCTTAATTTCATGAGATAATATTTTAAATTATAGTAGAAAGAAAAAATTAAAAGACAGAGGACCATGATGTAAAACACGAAGAAAATACATGGCCAATCTAGAAGTTTTTAGAATTTTTATTTTAGCCTAAAAATTAATTTTGTTTATTTTTTAGTTTATAGATTTGAGAGAAGAGAGAGAAAGTCATAAAAAACTATGGAGAAGAGAGAAAGTTTTTGGTTGACCACATTATAGTAATAAAAATAATTAATCTTGGTTTCAATGAGTTTCACTTGACAAGAAGAGTTTGATGATGGTTGTTTTTTAAAAATATTTTTGTGTTTCTCAATAAAAAAAATAAAGGTACAATAAAATGTATATGTAACTGATAGCATATAAAAATAACTTTTCTAGTTGTTCAGACCAAGACAAGCCAAAATGGTTGGTGTTTCTCTCTCCCTCTTTTCTTCATTTTTCCATGTTTTTCTTCCTTACCAAGTTAGGTTATCCCTACCTGACACACACATTTATGCATATTTTTAGTTTCTAGGATCGTCGCCTCTATGTGTTTTTAGTTCCTAATATTGTTCAACATATAGATTCTTAGTGCAAACACCATATTTTTCTATACAAACAGGCACTACATTTCCCGTCAATGGTTATTTTGTGACATTGATAACCACCAACTTCTTTACCAATAGTAAAACTCTATTATCTACACACACTCAAGTATTGTAATTGTAATAAGGTATGCAAACATGATCAAAATTTATAAATACCTTGGTCAACAAGTAAGACAAATAAGACAATTTTCATACATGAACATTAATCACCCAACAATTCCATGAACCCCACCACCACCACCTAAAAATTCTCAGAACCACCATTAACCATCTAATAATTCAAAGAACCATCGTTAACCACCTAATAATTCCATAAACTAGAAATAACCATAAAACATGTCATAAAAGTTCATGGGAGAAAACACACAACTTATAGATACATACTCTATACAATCCATTATATTTTACTTTTTTGTACATTATTTTCTCCTCTTACATTTACTAACCTAAGTATTAGAGTGTCTCCTGTTCATATAAGAGACTTGTTTTACAGGAACCACTTAGGCTATAGATAAAAGCCTATATTTAAGAACAATCATCAGCTAAAGACATAACCATGGAAAGCCGAATTCATGGCTAAAGTTTTTCATCACATCATTAGTGGCGCTGTCTATACGAACTTGAACTAAAATCTAGATTATTTCCATTTCACTTATTACTAAAAGTTATTTCAATGACCGATGAAATTCTAAGATGGGGGAGATTGTTTGATCTCCCCACCATAGAAACTATAGTCGATCTTTATCAACTCTTTTATCAAGTGCAAGTGCTTAACAATGTTGTTCTAACTATATAAGAACAACTCTACACTCTTACTTTTCATCAATTAGAAAAAAAAACAACTTTATTAAATGTACCAGGTGCATAAAAATAACTCTAGTTTCATAAAGAAACAAGACAAAACAATATGTAAAGTAGGCATGATACTTTAACTCTTCAAAGGAGCTGCGATGAAAAGCACTCCTCAATAAGCCTTAACCATAAAATAGCCATTGTATCAATCTCTTCTGAATCTTGCTCACTTGGTTTTCACTGAAAAAGACCCAGGCAAGATATGAGATTAATAATTGTATGAGCTACTAAGAATAAAAATCACCGCCACTAAGTGAGACTTTCCATTATGTTTACACACTTATCTCTTTAAAGCCGTGTCTTTGTCAAGTCCAACTTGGATAACTATAATGACTTTTCTAATGTGATTCAAGCAACACCAAAAGATCTGTTACAGGTTCTAGTTGTTCCAGTGACAAGACTCAGGGCTAAAAAATTCAAAAAGGCTTTTAATGGACTTCTTTAAGATACATAGGACAAGGTGAACTTTAAAAAGATATTAAATAATAAAGAACACCTTGATTAATTTAATTCATGTTTAAGAAAGACTTGTTGGTGAGCATTTAGACATTACAAAAAGATTGGAATAAAAAAATTCAAATTTACCAATTTTGACCTTTCTCTACTGGTTTGGTCATAATTGGAGCTAAAAAAAGAATTTAGTATGATTCTAGTTGCATTGAAAAATGGACACATATAACTTTCCATTGGCAAATGGAACTCTTTCTAATTCATTAAGAAGAGAGAGAGCCACACGTTTAAAGTTAGGCATTGATTATACAAATAGATTATAAAAAAGACTTTATTCTTTTTTAAATTAGTTAAGCTATTATTTTATTTATCTTTTAATTATTAGATCTTTTAGAGATATTCGGGTCTTTATTTAAATTTAGATTCATTGGATTATTATTATTTATTAGATTTATCCACACCCATAGGGATATCCTATTATATTTAAGATTCTTTCTAGTTTAAATATTGTTTTGTAAAGACTTTTTGACCTTAGACTATTAGACTATTTTTAATAAAAAAAATTATTATTCTTGCTATCTTTTGTGAGATTGAGTGTTTCTCATACTAAGTTTTTAATTGGACTTGCAAACTCTTCAAAGGAGTGATCAACTTTGTCGTGATTTTATACTACTTGTTTGTATCTTTTTATACGTATAGCGTGAGGGTGATCATTGCGTATAACTTTGATTCTCCACGATAGGTTTTTGTTGGGTCAAGTTGCAAACCATTTAAATATGATTTTAGCATATTTTAGGAGGTGTTTGCATATCAAAGCTTGTGCTATTATCAGGTTATATCCATTTAATCTTTAGTTTGTGTTATTTCTTGATTTTTTTCTCTTCCTAGTTAAGGCCAGGGTCTTATTTCTTTTAAAAAATCCGTTCTTTTCTTATTATTTCAAAGTTTACATCAAGCCCTATATAAAAAAATAAAATTTCATCTTACTTAATTTCTTGATTTTGCCTAACACATCAAATAAAAATCATGTTTTTGATCTTCATTTTCTATTTTCTTGATTTTAGCCTAGAGTAAAAAAAAAAATCTTGTTTTTGCTGAATTGTATGAATAAAAAAAGGAGGGGACGTTTAAGAAAAAATGTAAAAATTGGTTAAATTGATAACTTAGGGCATAACCAAAATACAAGCCCTTGAATTTTAGAGTTGACCGAAAGTTTCTTAAATATTTTTTTTATTTTGTTGAATAGATAAGTACCAAGTCTTGGTATTGGAGAATTGAATTCTTATTTTTCTTGGATTATCTTCCTTTGTTTTTATTTAAATTTGGGTAGTATGAATCTTTCTTGCTTTATTTTAATTGTTTTCTTGAAACTCTTAAAGTTGAATCTTGACTTCTTGAATTAGTTAGCTTTCTTTGAATCTTTAACATAAAATCCATTGCTTTTATTTCGTGTCTTCTCTTCGTCATTATATTTCACACAAATTTACATTGCTATTTGTAATTTTATTCTCAAGTTTCATATATTTTCTTGATTCTTGAGTCTTTATTATTATAAAGTCATTAATTTTTTTTTAATAATTATTTGATAAGTTTCTAAGTTACCTTTAAGAATCTAAGTAATGGAATAATGATGTATAAGATAATGATATTATTAAAGTGAAAAGCCTAATTGAATTGTGTGAAACACCAGTGAAGTGACATTAAATTAAGTGTAGCATATGAGGGGATGTGTAAGGAAGTTTTTATTTGCTCCTAACCTTTATTGCAAGTCTCCATACTGTCATTAAAAAATGTGACACAATCAAAGGCAAAAAATCTTGTAGAAAAACAAAGATAGATTCGGTAATGATAGAGGCTTTTATCAGATAAATAAATAAATTAAGTATTTGGATGATTAGTAGACATTGTTTCTAGTCGTAAGGGAAAAAAAGGGTTAAAAGGTCTATTAGATGAACATTTGCTTCTCCGAATGAAAGTGTGACACAATCCTTTCATTGTGCACACACTCGCATTTCATTTTGAATTCGTACAATGAAATGCCCATTTTCCCTTCTAAAACAAAACTAAATAACTTAGTTTGAGGAGTAATATGATTTTTTTTATGAGATTAATTTGCCATTATCAAATTGACCAGGACATCTTAATTATCTCACATTTTCACTACATAGTAAAATTAGTAAATAACCTTTATAAGCAAAATTCATTTAACTTGCCTCTGAGGGTTTTTTTTAGAATTTCATTTTAATTTGAAAAATAAAATAACTAAATTACCCTTAAAAATAAATTGTATACCCACTATTTTTTTGAACTTTTAAATAAAAGCAATAATATTTTTTTTTCATGTCTTCAATATTTGTAATGAAAATCTCCAAGATAAGATCTCCATGTTTTCATTGAATTCTCCATATTTTTAAATGTATCTCTATATCTTCAAAACAATTCTCCAATATCTCTAAATAAAAAAAATATTCATGGCGTGATCTTCATTAAAATCCCTATGTCTCCATACAACATCTCTTTATACAATGCTTTAATATTACTTACATGCTCACAAAGTTCCATCAAATATCTAATAATTTTAGGAACCACAAACAACCATCCAATAATTTCAAAAACCACAAACAACCGTACAATAAGTTATTTATGTTTATAGGCTAACACACAACATATAAATACACACTTCCTACCATCTCATTATATTTTTCTTTTCCTTTATATTATTTTCTTCTCCTATATTTATTAACTGAAGTATCAGAGTGTTTCATTTTCTTGTAGAAACTTGTTTTGCAAGAACCACTCACCTCAAAGATAAAAATCTATATTCAAGAATAGTCACCGATCAAGGACACAACCATGAAAAGCTCAATTCTTGTCTGAAGTTTTTCATGGCTACATCAGTAATATTGATACATCTTTCTACATAACTTAAAATTATAATAATAAGATAAATAAAATCTTTTTCTTCGTGAATTAAAAAAATATGATAATTTAAAATGCTTTTATAATATTAATACATTTTTTTTATTATGTTCAAAATTAACTTAAAATTTTACCTATGATATAACACCAGTAATAATAATAATAAATGCAAGCATGATAATTTACAGGGGTATTTGAGATGGTGGTAAAACTTGCTTTTAAAATATTTTTAATTTGAAAATATATTAAAATAATTTTTTTTTAAATTTTATTTTTAATATAAACACATAAAAATTATCTGAAAATGTAAAAAAAATTAATTCAAAAAAAAATAAAAAAAATTATAAAACTGCATGTAAACGGCAGCACCAAACACCCCATTAAATTCAATGAAATCGGAAAAAACAAAGAAGAGAGAGAGAATGGAATCGAACTTTCCACACTTTCAATTTTCCACCGACTAATCCGACCAGGAAACCCAATTGAAGCTTCTAGAGCATTTCCTCTTCCTATATCAAGACCATCA
>Ga0325410_1004022_pt1 | contig 16541 bp, 7 predicted proteins | sample PopdelMetagenome_16_FD_206182 | JGI IMG/M metagenome (GOLD analysis project Ga0325410, IMG submission 206182) | Populus deltoides microbial communities from Bellville, Georgia, United States - Xylem-PdIQD-R3 | ecosystem: Host-associated > Plants > Phyllosphere > Stem > Wood/Secondary xylem...
TCTAGATCAGGTTTGGGGTGTGTATTTTTGATGGATTCACATCATTTATCATCATTTAAACCAACAAGTTGAAGCTCAAATGACTTATCTTGCTTCTAAAACATAACGACTTAGTGTTGAGATTGTCGAACTCTTCTGATTATTCATGGAGTTAAAATCACAGATAAATGGTACATGTGCTCCCTTTTATTGGCCCCACGGCCCCGGCGAAGACTCGTTCCCTCCTCCTCCTTCTTTAACCCCTCTATTTCAGATTAATTGTATTTGAACTGATAAATTTTTAAATTTGTAATTAATATTTTTATTTTATTTTAATTATTTTCTACTCTGTTTAATAGATTTTTAAAATATATATATTTTTTTTTAAAACATTAGTAATGCTCTTACCGACAAATTAAGTTCATCGGTATATTCTGGAAAGTTGGAAAAGAATTACTGCAAATATCAGTGTCACTGTTTAATCACCGACTGTTTAATTCCGTTAGTAATAGTTAAAAAATCATTGATGGAATTACATAGTTTTTTTATCGGTGATATGTCATATTCACATAGGGATATACTGATGAAATGAATTAAGTAAATTTTTTGTTTGACGCGTTTATTTTATCTGCAAATCCAACAATAATTATTTTACTAACAAAATTACAAATAAAATAAGAATCATCGTGAAATTTTTTTCCAATGAACAATAATTATTTGTTAGCTCGTCGGTAAAAATCGTCTTGACAAACTAAGTGTCTAACTATCAATGAAATATTCAGTCAGTAAATTTAAAAATTCTGTAGTGTAATTATCATATACTTGTGGTAATTTATTAGACTATTTGAAAAGTTTGAACATTCAAATATATTCAAGTTTTTACATAAGAAAACAACAAAGCTTAGCTAGGTCACGTAATTGAACTACAAGAACCTAGAAGAGGAAGAGTTTGTGACAGAGAAATAAAGCAGTAGGTAACTCTATTTAATAATAATAATAATAAAAAGTACGATAATATTCAATGACTTCAACTGAACGACATTTACTTCAAAAGCCCAAAATTTTAATACACAAAAAAGAAAGTGTGAAAGTCCCCACCAGCCTCTCCAACCATCTCCCCTTTCCCTCCTTCTCTACTCTCCTCCCTGCATTTATTCTCCTTAATTATTCATGGCCACTTCTTCAAAATCTGCTCTCATAACTCTGCCTCTCTGAATTATAAACCCATAAAGAACCTTCCAAAAAATTTACATTTCTCACCGCCAAAACTCTTTTGAACCAACTTATAACATTTCCCTCTTAAGCAATACATTTTAGGCAAAAACCAAGAACAAACGAGTTGGTGGGCAAGAAAATGAAGCTCCCTTTTCTCTCCAAGAATAACACAAATACGGATCACTCATCAAGAGCTTTATGGCCTTGGCCTGCTTATTGTCAGCAACCAAGAACCCTCTCTTTTAGTTTTAGAACAAGTGATGGAATGTTCAAGACCATTAACCCAGGTTTCTTAGATGCTACTAACAATGACGTGGTGGACAGTACTACACCTGAGTCATGGTTCACCAACTCCTGTGAGTCAGCGAGCTTCTCAACAGCATCAGATGATCAGTCAGGAGCTGGTGAGTCTATAGAGACAGTAATCAAAGGCTTAAGGTCAGAGAGGCTGTTCTTTAAACCAGGGGAGACAAACTCAATCTTGGAAGAAGCTAAGGCAGGTGGTGAGTTTCCATTTAAAGAAAGTGTGGTATTGACAATGGAGTCTCAAGACCCTTATTTGGATTTCAAGAAGTCAATGGAGGAGATGGTTGAGGCTCATGGATTAGCAGACTGGGAAGGTCTTGAAGAGCTTTTGTCTTGCTACTTGAAGGTGAATGGAAAGAGCAATCATGGGTACATCATTGGTGCTTTTGTAGATTTGCTTGTTGGTCTTGCTATTGCTTCTTCTTCTTCTTCTTCTTCAAGTAGTATCACTACTGCTAGTGCTACGCAACATCATCATGATTCTCCTTCTTCTCCTTTGTCATTTTACACTTCTTCTGCATCTTCTGATGATTCGTCTTCTACTCCTTGTTTTGTATCCTCATTAGGAAATGAAGTTGATATAATCAGTCCTTGTTTAACTTCATTAGAAGCTGAAAATGAGATTAAAAAGTATTAATTAATAGATGATGCTTCTTAATTACTTCTCATATATAAGTTTCTGTTTCATATTTTGTTAAATTTGTGAAGAGCAATTAATGTTAAAACAAATTCCATGCTCTCTCCCTCTCTCTGGTAAGGGTGCACATGTGTAGAAAGCTTGCACGAGCCATCATGGAAAGGTACTGTTAGGGTTGATATCACTTTTCTCTCGGTGAATAGAACTACCCAAGGGATTCTAACTTGCTCTTGCTATTTATGGAAAATTATATTTGGTTTATATATATATATATATATAGCACAGAACAAACGATTTACGTATACACATTGATATATATAAAACTATTTCGATTTTGAAATTACTTTACAAGATTTCTCAAAAAAAAAAAAAAAAACAAGAAGTGTTAATTATAAAATTACCTTACTTTTAATCCCAAGTTCACTTTCTTTCTTTCAATTAATTAGAAAAATTTTAAACAGTAAACCATATAATTTTTTTAAAAAAAATAACAACAATGGTTATGATGGTAGATATTGTTTTTTAAAATATTTTTTATTTAGAAATTTATTAAAATAATTTTTAAATTTTTTTATATAAATATTTTAAAACATTCAAAAATATTAAAAAGTTAATTTAAAATTAAAAAAATAAAGTTTTTTTAAAACACGATTTTAACGTAAAAATAAAGCATGAATAAGCTTTTAATTAATGAATTTGTTTGGGAAATGAACCACTATTATATTGAAGGAGCTTTCTTCAACGGCATTGTGTTATAAATGTTCTTGGGCTGATTTCCAGCGAGTAGCAGAGTATAATAAATGAGTAGGTATATTTAAAAATTGACCATGAGAGGTGATACCATGCAACATAAATCACAGCCATGCACGTGTAACCACTTTGACGGAGCAAGATCGGCCATTGAAAGCACTGACAGATGGGTTTGATGATAACTCATAGCCGTTGGTTTTAAATTAGATGGTCATTATCGATTGATAGGTACAATTCCAGCACAGAATTTTGGCGTGTTTCTTACACTCTTATCCTTGGCATCTGCAGCATTTTCGTCCCTATAATATTGAGCCTACGACGCTATGTTTCAAATATGCTTGTATTTCATGCGTCTTCCCATGTGATTTTTCTTCTTTTGATTGAAAGCTACTTGCTCTATAATATATTTATGCCAAAAATGTTTAATTCAAAACTTAAAGTTTATAAAATCCAACTATATTCTAAAAAAACTTATTGAGATTCATAGCGCTAATGTTGGTATCTTAGTCCCTGTTTGTTTTTCTATTTTAAAAATGTTTTTGAAAAAAAAAATTAATTTCTAACTTTACTTTAAATTAATATTTTTTATATTTTCAGATCATTTTAACATGTTTATGTTAAAAATAATTTTAAAAAAATATAAAAAGTATTTTTATGCATTTCTAAAAATAAAAAATAACACTTTAAAAAACAACCGTTACCACACTATTAAACATCTCTCGTCTAAATTCCTTCATCAAATAAAAACACTCCGTTTAAAGAGAGTATTAATAGAGGGAAACACTAACATTTTTTCCATCGTAAGAAATGAGCAATTAATCAAAGTGAAAGATATTGTTGGTCGTTTTATTGAAGACATTTTCGATCTCTTGAACATGAAATATTTGTAGTTCCACGTACCCATGTAGTCTGAGAATCAAACAATTGGAAATAGCTCTTACTAGAAAACAAAATAAAAAATCATGCCTGCAATTCAGTCCTTGTAATGGGGCTAGATAGATTCAGATAGAACAAATTAAAGGTTCCTCATGATTTCAAAATAACGAACAAGATTTGTAGGCATGCATGCATACAAATCTTATCAGAAAAAAAGATAATGCCCAGAAGATTTTGAATCCTCTTTCTCCCAAGCAAACAAAATGCTGAGAGAAAAAACAAGAGGCCATAGTCGTACTGCAACCGAGTGAGGGACAATGTTATTATCAGTGACAGAAAGAGGGGTGCCAACGGGTCCCTTGAGATATTACAGCTTGCTTATAGGATCTTTCCAAATTGGATTAAGGTGGTTAATCACATGCTTAATACCTTGTAAACTTCCCCAAAAAGTCTAGAACAGCCTCAATCTTCTTCTTCTTTTATGGGCAAAAAAAATAAATAAAAAACAACTTGAATTGATTTGCACTAATTTGGGAGAATTATAAATTGTTTAGCTATTCTCTATGATTGTTAATTAAAAAGGACATGTAGCCCAATACTATCATAGGGTCTTTACTAGTCTAACAAAAAGAAAGGAGCGTGGACTCTTGGTTATTTCTTCACTACAGGCAGAAAATAGTAATTACCAGCTATCTAACCAGCACTATGCTGTTCGTCGGGAGAAAAAAAATTCAATAGGTAGGTATTTTTAATGTAATTTTAAAAATACAAAATTGAACAGAAATTTTTTATTCTTTTGACCTAGAACAGAAACTTTTTATTCTTTTGAGCTATCTATTATATAATTAAGGTTTCAAATTAACAACTATCACCAAACTTTTCTTGTTAAATTAAGAGGATGTTTGTTTTAGAGGTAAAGGTTGAAGTTTGGGTGTGGGATCCACTAAAAATTAAACTACAAAAAACAAGAAATTTTAGTTTTTGTGGTTGAGTTTTGTGCATAATTGGATTGTACCTAACCACAACCTCAACCATAAAAGCTAAACCATACACACCTATAGATCCATTGACACTAAAAACAAAGACTTTCATTGCTGAAAAGTGACCAAACCTACAGTCTTTTCTCTTCATATTATTTTTGGTCACTTTACCTTACCTTTTTTTAATTTAGGGACTAAAATGTTAGCATAATAAGATTTTGGATCAAAATAAAAATATTTAGAAAATATAGGGATTGTGAAAGAAGAAAATGAAGACTATGAAGATAAAAAAGAACTTTTCTCTGAATTTAGATTGACCGTTAATTTTCTCCTTGTTTTACACTTTAATTCTATTTGTTTCAATTGTATCCCTCTTTAAAACAAATTGGTCACGAATTTGGGCATAAAATGCTATATTTGAAGAGAAAAAAAAAGGTTTAAAGACAAATAAAAAAAATAAAAATTTAGAATTGTGGATTGTTAACGTGAAAATCCCATATTTTTAAGTACTTGTTGTAATGTATGTAATTACAGACTGTGGAAGCATGTTGCTTGTTATAAGTAATTAGATCAGGACTTCAAGTGCTCTTTCCCTGGATATCACTTTGAAGCAATCGTTCAATTTTGATCAAATGCTCAAACAGTTTGCCTAACTTTCATGTTACCAGCAATTGATGATGTTAACTGTGTAGTTGTAATCAACTTAATTTAAGTTATTTAAGAAGAGCTCATGGAGAGTGAGTTTGACTCGCCTCTTTGTACGCTGACTACAAAACATTTCTTTAAGCAAACTATTTTAACCTATCTCTGATAGATTTCCAATGCATGCTCTTAATCACTTGCTCCTATTTATAGCTGATGTTAAGTTCTTGCCTCGGTGCTGAAGCTTCTAATCCTCGTGCCATGGCTATTTAAACATAATTTCACGACAAGCAACGTGGAGATAATGCTAATTTAATGTTGGAAGGGTTAGGTTTTACATTAATAATAATCTGACGGTTCTAATACAGTTGTAATATTGCTCGCAAGATACAATATATATACATATATTTACTTACTAGTGTGTGTTTGTTCTTCTATTTGCAAAGTCTAGCAATAGGATTTATCCCAAATGGATCCAAAACTTCTTGCCTTGTTTTCTCCCTGAAGTTTCGAAATCCTATATTAATAAGATCGCAATTCTCGAGGAAAAGTGTGCATTGCCTAAGGGAAATGTTGTCCATAGAGTCAAGTTCCTCCAAATGATTCGTTATATATTAATTTAATATATATGAATTAATTGCTCAAAATCCTATATATATGTGCGGGCGTTTGTGAATTAAATGAGAACAAAAAAATTTAGATTAACATGAGTGGTAAATTAACTTACGAGAATCTCAATTAATTTTAAAGATTCTGAAATTAATAATTATATAAATTTTTAATAATAAATATATTAATTACTTCGAGTAATACCATATAAATAATGAGATTATTCTTTATAAGATGACTATATATCTATCTATTAGCTATTAAAGTTATTCCAAGTCTAAATTATTTAAAATTAAGTGCATAATATAGATGAATACTGTAAGACAAATAATATAATTAATAGAAAAGCAAATAGAAATTAAACAAAAATACGGCAGTAAGATGAATTAATTGATAGAGAAAATAGTAAGACTTTTGATTTACTTAACCTAGCCAAAATGATTTTTAAAGTATGTTATCAAGTATTTATTTTCCAAATTGATTATAAAATATTATAATCTATTCAAAACCCTCTCTCGAGTGGATTAAAGTTACCTATACGAGATAATTAACTGCACAAATTAAATAGAGGTCTTTTATTTAATTCATGACATGCATCATAAAAAAAAATGGCATGTATAATCTCTAAATATCAATCATTCAAAGGTATTATTAGATACAATGAAGTGCACTTGATAAATAATGATAAATATTTTAATAATATAAATTTAAAATCCAAAAATATCATGGAAACGCTACATTGAAGCCTTAACAATAATATTTAACTCACAATCAGATTATTTATAAGCCATAATTTCTATAGAATTTCTTATCAAAAAAAAAAAAAGAATAGAAGTTTTAAGAAAAAACCTTTGTTTAGGTTGAATTCCTCGATCATTGATAAACTCCGATACATTCACTTTTTTCCTTGCCCATAATTTTATAAATTAATTTTTTTATATATAAAAATTAAATAAAAATATATAAAATTAAAATTAAGAGTGATAAAGATGATATCCAATTTTCATGGAAAATCTTAAAGTGTTTAAAACAAACAACAGTAATTAATTGTAGCACTCAATAATCAAATTAATATTTAAAATAAACCAAGGGGAGCTACGCTGGACATTTTGATGACTGTCTCAGACAAACAAACAAACTCTACAGCCGTTCACTCTGCAGGCTTAGACCTGTCAAAACCTTGAATGAAGCTACGCTACAAATCTCTTACAAGAAAACAACTAAGCTTTGTCATGGTAATTAGTGAGATAATGACTCCATTTCACGAGAGAAGATTAATTCCTACGAAATTCTTGACCGAACAGTATAGAAGTTGGTGTCTGTGCATTTCGATTTTGCTTTGGCATTAATTGCCCTGTGCATGAGCCACGCAGCCTGGTCCTGTTTTCTATCGAGGGCCACTTGATTTTTGGTAAAATAAATTTGATTTTCATATCATTTCCTTTGTTTTTCTTAGGTTTTATGACTTAATATTTTTATAATGTTAAAAGATTAGCAACCTAACTTATCTAAGGAACAATCTTGAAAATGTTATCTAACAAAATAATATAAGAAAGAAAAGTTATCCTTTTAAAAATCCGGTTTTTTCTTCACCATCAAACTCTCAAAACTCTTGTTTGCTACTCAAATCTTGTTCGCAACATCTTTTCCTTCAACTCTATGTCGTGGCTATCACTCTTCCACCAGACACAATACTGTAAACTTTCCGACTTGAAGAACACAATTCACACTTAACTGCTACATGCTCAGTAGTCATAATATAGATGGCACCACTCCAGTGCCTTTTAAACACTCTTTCACTTCTGAAACCAATATTTAATTTGGAAGAAAATCTAGAATTTCCCAACTAGTTCCAGTGAGATCAACTCCTTCTCAGTTGGTTAGACGATTCCTATGATGTTTGGCACGCTCTTCTTCAAGCTTTCGGCTCAGGCTTCAGTGCAGTTACATCTGACATTGCAAGAGCTCACCTTGGCAGACAAAATCACGTTTCAAGTCCAGAAGGAAGAAAAACTGATTGCTGATGAATTAGCTGCAGCAGGTATGCCTCTTGGTAAGGCTGAATTTAGTGCCAATATTTTTTGATTGCTTCCTCTAGAGTATCATCCTATCATCACTGCTGTTTCTACTCGGAGGGATCATGCCTCTTTTCATGAGCTATCGTGGCAGTAAGTTGCTCATGAAATATTTCTCGAGAGCTCTAAAACCTCTATCAATGCTGGTGGTAACGATGCAAGACAAGAGTCATCCATCAATTCTGTTCACACCACAAATCAGAGGAACATGAAATTTTCCCAACAGTAGTAGTCCACCAATAAAGGCAATCGCTAGTTCTTCAAGTCATCTCGTCAAATCAGTGGCTTACGCAATCACGCTACAAAGTGGTGCTGAAAGCCTCATGACAGGCACGATGACACCCCTTGGGGCAAATATGGCTGTTTCTAGCAACACGTCTGACTGGTTCCCAAACACTGCTGCTACTCATCACATGACTCCTGACTTAGCAAGTCTGTAGATTTCTGAAGAGTACAAAGGTAAGGATTAGGTTTTGGTTGGTAATGGCAATGGTTTGTGTATAAATCATATTAAATAAGCATTCTCCTTTCTGATTCCAAAAAGCTCAATCTGAAACATATCCTACATGTTCCACATGCAAAAACAATTGCTTTCTGTCAATAGATTTACTAGAGATGATGATGGCTTTTTTTCAATTTATTTCTAATTATTTTTCTATAAAGGACGAGAGAACCCACAAAACCTTACGAAAAGGACCAGCTGAAGATGGAATCTATCGAACTCCTTGGATCGCACTACCGTCTTCAACAAGGAGCAAAAGCCATCATCAGAGTGAGAATCAGCTTGGAGGATTAATTGGCAGGCGGGTTTGGGAAGTCTGCAATTTCCATCAGTCTTATCTGTTATCAAGAATTTCCAGTTGCCTTGCTCTAATTCCCTAAAAGTATCTAAGCAAAAATGTACTTTATATTGCTTAGGGAAGTTTAGTAGGATTACTCTACCTGGTACAGGATCACTTACAAATGAACCATTATCCTTAGTTCATGTTGATTTCTTGGGTCCTCCACCCTTTCTATCATTCATCGGAGAACGTTATAATTTCTTGTCTCTTTTTTTTTTATGAATGCACCAATTTTTCTTGGCAATATCTTATTACTCAAAGGAGTGATGTGTTACAAGTTCTTACTTACTTTCACTCCTTCGTAGAATGCCAATTTGACAGGAAACTTAAACGCTTATAATCAGATTGGGCGTAGAGTTTTGCATGTTCATTCTTACTTGCAGAAGTTTGGAATTCATCATGGGATTTCTTGTCCCCATACTCATGGGCAAGATGGTGTGGCTGAACGCAAATTTTTTGTTTTGGGCATATGCTTTCGCTACTTTTGCTCTTTTAATCAATCGAATGCCCACGCCAGCTCCATATTATAGTTTCTTGAAGATTTTTTATGCACTATCTATCCATTACTTCGGCTCCTTGGCTCACTTTATCAACTGCAGATAGAAAACATCACAAAAAAAAATGGCAAGAATGACCATCACAAAAGTCTGCAAAATAAAATAATCCTAATTCAAAATTTTATTATTAAATATTTCACCACATATATATTATAATCAAAACTCTCTTTAGAGCTCTTATAAGCTCCTTACATGTTAGTAAAATATAGCAAATTCTAAATAGTAATTTAATGGCTTTATACGAAGACTTTCCTGATTTATCATGACTGTAAAATCTTAACCCTATAGTTTCTATAGCTTCTAAAAACTTCAAACGAATTTCATCGCGTTCCAATAATTTGATTCAAAATCATGGATATTACCATAAAACTACGAGTGCGGGAAAATCTCTGGATCACCGACATTGCCACCCGATACTTGTTCATCACAGGACCCCACATCTTAATTCGAGGATAACGCCATTATTGACTTACAAGCTCCTTTCTCTAGCAATGTTATCTATAACCCTTCAGTTATCAATCTCTTTGTGGATTTGTCATTATCATCCTCTGAATAGTCCATTCCACAATCTGTTGTCCCTTCACATGAAGGTCGCCATCACTCCATGGTTCTCTGTCCATCCACCATGCAGGAAAAGGCCATGCCACCGGCTCCTATTATTTCCTCGGTGACACGCTCTTTCACTGAGGCTAAATATAGCGCAGTAGATAATGTCTCTACCGAAGTAATTTGGTTAAGGTCTTTACTGAAACAAACGGAGCAGGATGCTTCTCTAGCAAACTGAGGTTTGGTGTGATGACATTGCTGCAGCTCTAAAGGCACACTCTAAATGGCAAATGCACCGGCAAATGTATGTTTTTAAATTGTTTTGGAAAAAACAAAGCTGATGGACGTAGAAATTGATTCGAATATATCATTTAATATTTTTTAAAATAATAAAAAAAAAACCAATAAAGATAGCTAGTGCAAGTGTCATGAAAAAAAATCATAAAACAGAGAAGAAAGGTGGTGAAAATAGTTGTTTGCCGAAAGTTTTTTTTTTAATATTTTTTTGGAAAAAAAAATTTAAAAATGAATTATTTATTGATATTTGGTACTATCATGAAAAATAAATTGAAAAATATTTTTTAGTATTTTGCTATGTTATGGAAAATGAACTGAAAAATAATTTAATAATATTTTTTTTCAAGTTTATTAGAATAATAAGGAACAAATCTTACAAATTAAAAAGTTGAATGAGAATTAAATTGAAATTAAAAGATGATGAAATAAAAAACAATAATTATAATATTATAAATTATTTCAAATAAAATAAATAACGATCAAAAGAATGAGGACCAAATATAATAGATAAAAAAATTTCAATTAAAAAAATGATAAGAAAAAAAGCAAATAACAATTATAAAAACAAGAATTAAAGTTGATATAAAAATCAAATTAAATCAAATTTTAAGAAGTGAAATTGAAAAAAAAAATCAAAACAAAATATATAACAATTTAAAGTTTGAGAACTAAATTTGATATAATTAGTAAATAACATGATATTTCTAAATTTTTCACAATTTCTAGAAAGTATTTTCAACTCAAAATAAAAAAAAATATTTTTCTGAAAACCACATTGAATTTTTCTTGAAATAAAAAATGTTTTTTTTGTTGATTAATTTTTTTTTAATGATATATAGGGTCCGTTTGTCTAAGCATTTACACCTGCATTTGTTATGTAACAATGAAAATATAATGTTTAGTTATAAAATTAACCGTGATTTTTGTACGTGGACCCTACCATTAACTACGTAAAAAACGTTGTTTTGTTGAAGCAAAAATTATCTGCTTCTCTCGTCACGTTCCTGCCTTTCTGGTGCACACTTCCTGCTAATTAATTAGCATAAACAGTGCAGCATGCTGCACTGTTCATGCTAATTAATTAGCAGAATAGTGTAGCTTGCTGCACTGTTCGCATGCTACACTATTTCTGGCGGTTTCGATCCAAAATTTAAAATATATTTAAACAGGTTTGACCTAGTAAAATAAAAATTATTTTTTATTTTTTTAATTTTATTCAAAAAAACTAGTGTTTAGCATTTTTAATCAAACACATTAAACTACTTTTTGTTCAATCTCAATTTCAACCACAGTTTTAACCAAACATTTATTTTTTAAAACTAACATCAACTAAAAATACTTTTTATAAAATAATTTTTTTAAAACCACAACCATAACAACTATCGCAATACCAAATACAAATAAATACAGAAAAATTTAAAAAATATATTTTAAAAATTACTTTTAATAAACAATCAGAAAAAGTATGACATGATGTTGTCTTGAAGATGGTGATTAGAGAGCGACCCATGAATGAGACTCACTGTCCAAAATAATAAATAACTTCCATGAGATTTGTGACTAAACAAGAGTGTTGATGTTTGTGTCTGTCATTTTCTCAGATTTTCTTCATTAAATGCATTGTTTTGTTACGGTCAGCAGCAACCTGAGCTACTGTTTCCAAAGCGTTGCAATGATGAACCATTTCGCCTTTTCTGGCTCTCTCACAAGAAATGAAGAGCTTGTATAGTATCATCAATTATATACAAATTTCCAAGTAATTAACTGCACACGCAATGTTTTTCCTACCACCTTAGCAAGATTTTAAAAGTTTGAATGTTAGTTAATTTTAGAATATGTAGAATTAATTGAGATAAATGTATAAATTGATGCAAACTAATAAAAATAATAATTCTTCATAATGTGCTGATTGTAATTTAAAGTATTTATTATTTAGAAATATATTAAAATAATATTTTTTATTTTTAAAAATTATTTTTAATATTAATATCAAAATAATATAAATATATAAAAAAAATAAATTTAAACAAAAAAAATTTAAATTTTTAAAAATATAGTTTTAATCATGTTTCCAAACAATATCGCTCGCCAAATTACCCAAGTAGTTGATAAAAAAGAAACCCACATCATTGGGTTCGTGGACTTCGACAATCGACCTTTGCAAGCATTGGCCCAACTTCTAAGTCAGTCCGGAAAACGTCGAGACTCTAGACCTGTGATAGACCCATTTATTACTGGGTCATGCTCGACCAACAAGTACCTAGGGCTTAGAATTCTTTAGGCTCGATCACATGAACTTTCCAAGGTTTTTGGGGTTTTAATCTAGATATTCAATCAGATGAGTGCTGGTGTGTTTCTTTTATACCTATTCTTTATGAATAAACCTTGCTAGCATTAACATGTGAACTGTTCGATAAGTTTCAAGGGTTTTAATCTGTGGTTTGCCTCTTCGGTTTCTTACTAATGGGACATGGGTGCCCTACGCCACGCACCTGTCTCTCTGTGATCATCCAAAAGGACCCCAAAAACTTGTTGGTACCTTTCAGGACCCCTTGGACTAGATGAGCCACTACTAGTTGGGACTTGGGAGGCGATTTTTCTTCATTTCTTTTATATTTTACGAAGGAAATATCTGGAATAATATATCAGAGAGAGGGAGAGAGATTGGGCAATAGGGGCATGCATGCCATTGAGGGACAAAGCTTAAGCAATGGGGTTGCCTTGCCTTCATTGTGATAAGTGAATCGTTTTTCAAACTCCTCTTTTGTTCTTGATTGACATTGCTTCTTATTTATTACTGTAAGTCTCACAGGTGATGCAACAAGTCAAAATGTTTCCATTTACAAGGGAAAAGAGTATCGAAGGACCTCACATCTTGGAATTTCTGTTTAAAGTGCCTCTCGATCTTCAGTTTTTCAGCCGTTTATTCATTGTCTCGTCTTGGAATCGAACAAGGCCGTGCTACGTTGTGGTCCTATTATTGTATAAAAAAGATATCAATAAATGCAAATGTTTTTTTTTTAATCAAGATTATGATCTTAGAACCAAAAATATTAAAAAACAATAATAAAAGGGTTGAGCTAAACCTAGTGAACCTATGGAATCCATGACTCGAGACATAATACCGGAATAACTCAATAAAAAAAACAAAGAATGATGTCGCAAGATGAAATAATATGTAAAACGAAGTCAATCTTTTAAACATGTAAATAGTTATTCTAGACTCGGACTCAACTAACAAGCTAAACACTAGTTTATTTAAATATTAGATGATGAAATTAAAAAAATATCAATCTAAAAAAACCTTTCAAGATCAAAAAAATACAATAATAAAAAAATTAGATTTGACAGGAAAAAAACAAAAGAATGATGAAATTGCAAAAAATAAAAATAAAACAATTGCAAAAACTATCTAAAAAAAAATAGCAATAAAAAAAATAGAAACCAAATTTGTTAGGTGAAAATATCTATTGAGGGTGAAATTAAAAAAAATCTTAATTTAATAAATTATTCTTAATAAAAAAAATGCAATAAAGAAAACAACGATGAAATTAATAAAACCCCTTAATTCCATATAGTATTTTAAATTTTAAAAATTATAATGAAGAGAATAAAGATGAAATCTTAAGTTTAACAAATCTTAAAGGTTGATTTGACTTTTTTAAGATCAACATGAAAATCAAGTAGGAAAAAGAGAAAAAAAGCAAAAGGCCACACGCGCCACTCTCGCTTATGGAGGGGACGCTGAGATGCTTGATCATCTTGCACCCGAGATAACTCCACGTAAGGGAAGGTGAAAAAATGACAATGCTCAAGGGTCAATAATTTAATGACAAGTGATAGAACCAAATAATTTTTTTTAAAAAAAAAAACTAAGTCAGTCTATGTTAACTCGACTAACTTGCGACCCAAGATATGAGATGGGAATAACCACACAAAAAGAAAAGTTGACCAAATCACAAAGATTAAGGTCCAATAAGTCAATGTCAAATGAAAAAAAAATCTGAAAAGGATTTAAAAAAATATCAAACTCAAACTAGATAAGTCATTGAAACTAGTCAACCAAATCATGAAAATGGAAGTACCCAGTAAAAGACAGACACCGAAAATAATTAAGATTAAATTGAAAGAAAATAAACTTCAAGAAACATTAAAATCAAAGCAAATAGAAATAAAAACAATGAGAATTAAACCCAAAACAAATACAAAGTGGAGAACACAACTAATTTTTTAAAGGCTTGGCACGAATACCAAGGCTCAAGAAAGAGAAACGAAAGGCTGGAGAAAAAAACTCATCAATGCCAAACAGCCGCCTGCCTTGCCAAACGCGCCACCCCAATAGTTACGCCACAACCTTGCGCATTGGATGAGACGGCGATTGGGATTTTACTGATTTATTAATATTTTAATAAGAAAAATTATAAAAAAGAGCTTAAGGGCATATCATTATTACAGAACAACCATGGTGCAAAGACAAAAATACCCTCCTAAGTCATTCTTAAAATTTGAAAAGTCAAAGGTTAAATATGTAATTTTACTGTACAAAAAATATTAAGACAAATAAACTCCTCTCTCGAAGGTCATTTTTCTGGGCAGCTAATGGTATAAATATTATTTTACTGTGCAAATAAAAAGAAAAGGAAAAAAAACCTTAATGAAAGACCCTTTTTTCAGATTTTAAGGGCAAAAGAATATTTTTATTGTGTATTTTTAAAGTTAAAGGACAAAATTATCCCTAATCAATCTATAAATAGCATTTGAATCCTCTTGAAAAGATGATTTTACTCTTGATATCAAGGCAATTGTTAAGAGAAATGAAGGATAAAATAGTTATTATATTAATTAAATCCACAATGATCCTCCTTACTCGCTAACCAAAAAAAAAAAAAGAAACTAAAAGAAACTGACCTCCTTTAATTTATTTATTTATTGTAATAATGTGATGAGTTTAAGAACCACACAATATGTTAGGTTATTTCTGTGCTCCCACATGCATCTGTCCTTGAATTGGTATTAATGTAAACGTGGAAGAAAGACTCGAAGAACTAGAAGCTATGAAGAAATATCTTTGCATGGATAGTAATGTCTTCGGATTGGACTCGCAACAGAAACTTTTCATTGAATCATTAGTTTATGGACTTGAATTATTATTTTTTCCAGCATTTTCACTTTCACTGGTAATGCTTTTTTCTATAATCCCAAACTCATTATTGTCCACAGCACAGCTCAGATTTTGTTAGTATTTCGGTGGGTTATTTTTAAAGTATTTTTTATTTTAATGTATATTAAAATAATATTTTTTTTAATTTATTTTTAATATCAACACATATAAAATATAAAATAATTAATTTAAACTAAAATTTCAGTAGCTCGGATAATTTGAAGCAGTGGTGGTACTGTTGACTAAGTCCAGAAAGGGAAAGGTGTCCCCCATTATCGAAGCAAAGGCAACAAGATGATTTGATAAAGATGATGATTCTGTCCACTTAAACATAATCCGAGGCCAATAATAGAGTCATCGGAAGGAGCATCCTTGCAAAACATCCCCTACTCAAAAAAAAAAAAAAACCTCGCTAACTTTATCACAAATGGAGATCAGGCAAAAGAAGACCCGTTATGTTTCCACTAGCATGAAGATTCCCTTGCGTTGGTCCATGGATTTGACCCTTCCTTGAAAGCAGGCCACTTTCAATTGATCCGGCAAGGCAAGTACATTTAAGAAATTGAAAGAAAAGACTCTTGAGGAGGCTGAAATCTACAGTCACAGCAAGGGCTTCTGAACTCTACCATTACTCGTTCAGTCCCTATCTCATTTATCTTCAAATAAATTCGACTGACATAGCCACTCATATTTCACTGTATATGTATTTATTTTTAAAAATATTTTTATTTAAAAATATATATTTTTTATTTTTTAAAATTTATTTTTGAATCCAGTATGTTAATACAACAAAAAAAAAAATCCAAAACATTAATTTTAAATAAAAAATTCAACTTTTAAATAAACAATATTTCAATCATGTAGTCAAACACTTAAAAAAAAAACAATACTTGCTGTTTTGGCACTTAAAAGGTTGATTGTGATTTTTGTCGTTCTATTCTTTTTTTTTTTTTATATGGATTATGCAAATTAAGAAAATGAGAATTTAGTTACAAGTATTTTTATATATCAAATATTTAAAATTAGTTTAGAAAAAAAATCCAAACTAATAAAAAATTAGCATTTAATA
>Ga0325410_1004024_pt1 | contig 16534 bp, 10 predicted proteins | sample PopdelMetagenome_16_FD_206182 | JGI IMG/M metagenome (GOLD analysis project Ga0325410, IMG submission 206182) | Populus deltoides microbial communities from Bellville, Georgia, United States - Xylem-PdIQD-R3 | ecosystem: Host-associated > Plants > Phyllosphere > Stem > Wood/Secondary xylem...
GCCTTCTATGCCAAAAGTTGTTAGGTCTGGCTTGACAGCTGCACCAAACGCTATTGGGTCTAGCTGTTAAGCCAGGCCCAAAACACTTCCAAAAAGTGTTAAAAAGGGATTGCGTCTGGTTGCCCAGTTAAACCCACCGATCTTGGGTCTGGCTAGGCAGTTAGACCCAATATCATTGGGTCTAGCTGCTAGGCCATACCCAAGTCTAATGAGTCTGGATTGCAGCCAAACCCAAGGCTCTTGGCTCTGTCATTTATGAGGGGTCCAAAGCTCTTGGACGTGGTGTTGCAGTCAGACCCACTTAAACTTAGGTAAGTTTAATATTATTAGTAATATTAAAATTATTATTATTTGTATTATAATTAATATCTCAATTAATCAATTTGAAAAAAAATAATATTGAAAAACAACAATAGATTTGATCTTAAGGGTAAAATTAAAAAATATTATTATTATTATTATTAATATATTTGAAAAAAATATTATTACTATGGAAGAAAAACCATAATTTGTTTTTGAATAGATTAAATAATATATGAATTTGGGCTAGACAAGTTATATATTATTGTTAATATTATAAATATTACTGTTAGGTTTGGCGTTGTAGCCAGACCTGAGGCTCTTTGGTCTCCTTTTATAGACATACCTAATGCTCTTGGGTCTTAATTTTTTTTAAATATATATATTAAATGCGAGGTAAAAACACTAAAGTGAACACAAATTCAATGCACTGTGGGCGATATTGTAGACATAGAGAGTTTGCACTGTGGACGACACTGTAGCACTTATGAGGGGGTTATCTTTTCTGTTTATAAGTCATAAAGGGTTGCTAAATATAATTAAGCAATAAAAGAATTTTTTATTTACTTCAAATTAAGATTTTTATTTTTTTCCTCTTGAATTCCTTTTCAAAATAAAAGAATTCAGAAAAATTATAATTCTAATATTGTCATATTAAAGTTGATGGAGCTCTAAATAAATTTCTTATTCATATAATATACTTTATATTTTTGTATTATATAAGAGAATTTTTTAACAATAAAATCCATTAAAAAACAATTCATAAATACTATAATATAATATTATTTTGAGTCAATATTGTTGGGTCGTTTTTCTAACCATGACCCGATGATGCTGGGCCCTGCTATCTAGTAGGATCCATTGTTGTTAGGACCTTTTGCCAAGTACGACCCATTGATGCTAGGGCCAGATGGGTACCCGGCTGCTGGGTTATTCTGCCAATCATGACTCAATGATGCTAGGTCCTGCTGCCAAACAGTGTTGGGCCCAGATGAGTACCCAACTGTTTGGTCTTTCTGTCAAAACTCAAGTTTGTTGAGTCTGACTTCAAGCCAGACCCAAGTTTCTTAGGCCTGGCTCCGATAACAAACCCAATGATAGTGGTTATGGGTGCCCAACAGGCCCCAACAGCGGTGGGCCTAGTTGCAGCGGGTTCCACTAAAGTTGGGCCCTGCTTCCACCAGGACCCAGCAGCGGTGGACCCTATTGCCAGCAGGACTCTAGAAAAAATTTGGGTCCTGCCCCTAACAAAACCCATTAGAGTTGAGTCATGCCCCAGCATGACCCATTAGCGTTGGGTGCTGCTTCACAGCCATACCTAAAGATATTGAGTCTGCCTACACAACCACTCCCATATTTATTAGGTGTGGCTCTGCCGCTACACCCAATAGCAGGACCCAATTGGGTTGGGTCCTGTTATTAGCAAGACCTAACACTTTAAATTTTATTTACTTTAAATTTTCACTTCAAGAGTAGTGAATTATAGATATTATTAAATACATAAATAAATTATGCATTGAGTCATGCCCCCAGTAAGACCAAAGAGCTCTGGGTCTGACTACCTAGTATGACCCAATATCAATGGAACCTGCTGGCAACTAGACCCATCAATGTTGGGCCCTGCCCCCAGCAAGACCCATCAATGATGAGTTCTGCTACTAGCAGAACCTAACATTGTTAGGTCCTGCTACTTAGCAAGGCCCAGAAGCTTTGGGTCCGGCTTCCATACCCAAAACACTTAAAGATTCTCTATACTTTTTATTTTTTTTACAAAAAAATTATTATTGACTCTCTGTGGAGTACGGGCCAATATGCTAGTGTAGATTATAGAATGGTTGAAACAATTAGTTGGATGTAGGAAATTTCTAATGATTAACATGATTTTGACTTTTTCATGTTTTTGTTTATTTGATTGTGATTATATTTTCAAATCAATTTAATGCTATATTTATTCTCAAATAATTTCAAAAATGTGCTTGTCAATCAATTTAATAGATTTTTTTAAAAAATAATATTTCTTGTTATATTATAACCGATAAAGTTCTAAAACATCCAAATAGCCTACGAATAAAACTTCTGGGTTGGATAATCATTTAAACATAGGTCTGACAAACATGCCAGCCCCAAGGCACTTGGGCTTGACATTCCACCACATCCAAGGTACTTGAGTCTAACATGTTTATCAAACCCACATTATCTTGGATTCGGTTGATTGTTAAGTCCAAGTGCAATGAACTTGGCTGACTGCCAAGTCTAAGTGTCTTGGGTCTGACATGTTTGCCAGACCTACGTTACTTTGAACTTGGCTAAATATCAAGTCCAAGTACTTTGGGTTTGTCATGTTCACTGGACCCACACTACCTTATTCTCTTGAGCGTGCCTAAGGGAGGATGTGGCCATTCCCTTAGGCGTCTCTGAGGAGGATGGTCATTCCTTTGGGCATGCTCAAAGGAGGATCCAATCATTTTCTTGGGCGTGCTAAGGGAGGATGGTCATTCCTTTGAGCGTGCCCAAAGATGATGCATATTTTCTTGGGCATGCTCAAGTCTAGCACATTGACAAGCCCAATTTCGTCTGGATTTGGCTAGCACCAGACCCAATGTTCCCAAGGCTTGTCACATTGCTAAGCCCATTCGCGCGCCAGATCCAACGTGTCCGAGGCTTGACATATTGTCAAACCTAATTGCGTTTGGATCTTGCTACCGCGAGACCCAGCGTGCCCAAGGCTTGGCACATTACTAAGTTCAAAGCGCCTTCACTGGGACGTGTTTGTTTTCCTGAAAATTTATACTCGTAAATCTTTCTTAATCCAATGTTTTTTTGTTAGGATAAACTGATAAAAATTTGGTTCATTAGTAGCCCCCTAATATTTGCGATATAATAATATGCAAATACTTTAATTAATCTTCCAGTTCAGGTAAAAGAATGAGTTTTGCTCGTATAAAAGAGGGGTAAGCTAGGAAAAATATAGAAAAATATGCATCTGGACTAAAAATGGCCTTCATGATTTTTTTTGACGGGGCATGAGCATGTAGCTTTCCCAGTATTGTTAAGAGGCTAAGGCCATTCACTAAAGAGTGACCATCATGATTTTGTTTTATGCGGCATGAGCCTATAGCTTTCCCAACATTGTCACAGGGTTTAAAAGTCATCCATTAAAAAGTGGCCATCATTATTTTTTTTATGACGAGGTATGAGAGCCCCCTATTAAGAGTGGTGATTATATGATATTGTTATTTATACTAGAGAGACCAATTACGTACATCCCTTGACCCTTGAAGATTGATGCATATAACACTGAAGAGATTACATCTATCCCTTGAAGATTGATACATATAGCACTGAAGAGATGAAGTCTATTTCTTAGGGATTTGTGCATATAACACTAAGGAGACCAAGCCAATCCCATAAAGAGTGGTGCATATAACACTGGGGAGTCCAAGTTCATCATTTCCAAGGTGTATTATTGAAACACCCTTAGGCATCATCTAGAGAAAATGAAAACAACCATTTTGAATAAGTCATTTATATATAAGAAACTTACATTCATATTCTTGTTGGCTATGTTAATTTTTTATTTGAGCAGAGTGTCCGGTGTGGGGGAGACTTTCCCTTTCTTTTGGATACATGTAAAAAATACTTCATATGTTTTACGGTTTGAACCAACATTCCACTCGTACTTATTGAAATATTTTCAAAATCTCAAGGCTCCAACTGCATTTGTAAAGTTGGCAAAGCATAACCTAAATTTGCTTGTCTCACTTTGAGTGGTTAACATTGCCTCAATGAGGAGTTGAACCTGATTGAAGAGTTGTTGAAGCTTTGTTTGGGCAAAAGTGTATACAAAAATGAAAAGACTTTCATGCGTCCTAGCTGAGGTGAGCATTGGTTGTGTGCCATGAAATGGTTTGAAAATGTTAAAATCAAGCTTTTGGAAGAAACCAATGACTTTTTTTTATCAGTTTTCACAGACGATACAACTGATGAAGTCTCAAAAAATCAAAGTAGCTTAGGAATAAGGCTCTCGGGTTAGATAATTGGTTAATCAACTAGTCCTAGCAATCTCATCCATTCTCCCTAGCCAAGGTAGTTGATAAGTTATACTTGGTGCTTGGTAGACAAAGGTGGCTCGTGGCTAATACCTGCAAAAGGTCCTTTCTAGTAGAGGTATGGACTATTTGATGCTTAAATAAATATCTTTTTAGAGAGAAAAAATATAATAATATTCTAAAGAAAGATGCTTTGAAAATATATATGCAATAGATAAGGAAGATTGTGAACCTTTGATTTGAAGATATCATAGTGTATTTATAACCTATAAGTCTTGTTTTTTTTTTGTGAAGAGGACGGTCAAAAGTGTAATTTTATCTTGATAGCATTTAATGAGGTATAAATACCCCTTATATCTATATTAATATTTGATAGAAATATGGTGGGTTCTTGAAGGACTTTTATACACATAAAAGATGTAGGGAGATTAGGGTTCAAGATGTTAGATGTAGCTAAGCCCATGGAGATTGAGCTTTTTCCCTAGGCTAGACCTAAGGAAAAAGTGTCATCCCTTTAAGCATGCCTCGGGTAGGATAGTCATCCCCTTAGGCATACAAATGGAGGATGATCATTCATTTAAGAGTGCCAAAGGACGATGATTGTTACCTTGGACTTGGTTAATTGACAAGTCTAAATGCATTGGGTCTGACATATTTGTCACACTCACGTCACCTTGAACTTGGCAAATGACCAAGTCCAAATACCTTCAATTTGGCACATTTGTCAGACTCACGTTATCTTGAACTTGGCTGACTGCCAAGTCCAAGTGCCTTGGATTTAACATGTTTGTTAGATTCACGTTATCTTGAACTTGGCTGACTGCCAAGCCTAAGTGCCTTGGATCTTACATGTTTGACAGACCCATGATACTTTGAACTTGGCTAAATATCAAGTCTAAATACATTGGGTCTGACATACTCGCTAGATCCATATTACCTCATTCACTTGGACGTGCCAATGAAGGATGATTATTCTCTTGGGCGTGCCCACAGGAGGATGGTCATTCCCTTGAGCATGCCAAAAGAGAATAGTTGTTGCCTTGGACTTGGTTGGCTGCCAAGTCCAAGTGCAATGGACTTGGTTGACTTCCAAGTCCAAATGTCTTGGGTCTGACGTGTTTGTCGTCTACCCATGTTGCCTTGAACTTGGCTAACTACCAAGTCCAAGTACCTTGGATTTAATGGATGGCCAGGTCCAAGTACCTTGGACGTGGCATGTTTGCCAGATCTATATTATCTTGGACTTGGCTGACTGTCAAGTCCAAGTGCAATGGAGTTGGCGGACTGCTACGTCTAATTGTCTTGGGTCTGACATGTTTGCTAGAGCCACATTACCTCATTTGCTTGGGCGTGCCAAGGGAGGATGATCATTTCTTTAGACGTGCCAATGGAGGATGCGCATTCTCTTGGGCATGCTTAGGGCTTCGCACATTGCCGAGTCTAATCGCGTATCATTCCCTTGGACATGTCAAGAAAGGATAATCATTCCTTTGAGCATGCCAAAAAAGGATGCACATTCTTTTAGGTATGTCCGGGGTTTGGCACGCTACCAAACCCAACGTGCCTTTACCGGAGCGTGCTTGTTTTCTTGAAAATTTATATTAGTATATTTTTCTTGATTAAATAAAAAATTATTTCCTCACTAACCCAAATTATAAAAACAATTAAACAAATCTTATAAGACAAACTTTGTGACTAAAGATGGTGTGTGGTCAAATCTGTAATGCTTTATTATTTATCACTAGATCCCGACATTTTAAAATGAAATTCCAATAACAAATAAAGTAGCCTATTTAGTATTGCATTTATATTTATTTTTCAAATTATTTTTTACATGAAAAAATATTTTTTAAAATATTTGTTTTTGATGATTTTAATACAATAATATCTTGAAATGGGAAGGAGAAGGAAAATTAACTCATCCAGCTATATTACAAAAAAATTTACAGGGTTTCCAGCAAAGGTTGTCGCACGGGATGCAGCGTCGTGGCGAAAACATCCACCTTCAAAATCTAATCTTAAATGTAAAAAATATGTGGAGACAAGGAATTCTTGTCTTTTATTAGTGGAAAAATGGAATGAGAGTCGCCACCTAGTATTTTGGTTATTAGGAACCCTAACTGGTCTCAGAGATCGGGTACGGAGACTGGTTGCGTAAAGGGAAGGTATTAGCACCCTAAATACGCCCTACCTAAGGTAAGCTGCATTGTTTTATTGTCTGATAAAATCTAAGGTCATGTCGTGCTTTTTATTTGTTGGTCCGTCTATGGCTTAAGAAAAGTTCTCTTCAGTAAACAGATCCTTTTCTTATCGAATAAAACCTAACCGGTCTAATGCCAACAAAGAAAATTTAATTTCCGGAAAAACATCTTACGTATAAGATCATAACCCCAGTTATTAAAAGAAAACAAAATAAAATTTTTTTAGAATTTTTTGAAATATTGGCCTAGTTCTCATGACTTTGATAAACTGGTTATTAAAGCCAAAATGCATGCTAATACATATTTTTTTTTGAAATTTTCTTTGTTGTATGAAAATACAATATGATTTTTTTTTATTTTTGAGAGACTTGGCCGTATGCATGAAAACAAAACATTTTTTTTTCTGGATGAAAACGTGGTATTTTAATACCGGATTTGTATCTTTAGAATATAAAAATACAAACCGGTATTGATTAAAATGCAATAAAAATTGGTGGAAAATCACAGATATTTAGATAATTTCTTTGAAGAAAACAAAATATTTTTTTTATGTCTGGACGAAAACATGGTATTTTAATACCGAATTTATATCTTTACAGTATAAAAATATAAATCGGTATTGATTAAAATGCAGTAAAAATTGGCGGGAAATCACATATATTTAAATAATTTCTTTGAACATTATTTATTTATTTATTTATTATTATTATCATTATATATTATTTTTTTTGCTGGGCCCAACCTGGCCCATATGGTTGGGCTGGATTCAGCCAGCCCAGCATGGTCACTGGCCCATGCCAGTGACTATCTTCAAAAAAAATTTCGCTTGTTAAGACTTGAAACCGGTTCTCTCGGATGAGAGCCGGCTAAGCTGACCATCTAGATTGCAAGGCATACTTTTAACTAACCGCACCATAATATTTTTTTAGCCTTACATGAACAGGGCGAAGGTAATTAAATTACCTTCGCTCTGTTAACCATCTTTGTTGCAGTGCGAGAATGAAAAAAAGAAACAAAACAGAGCATTGTAACTGGCGATTTTTGGTGTCGGTTTATTTATGTTTTCTTTCTGTATTTTACATCCTAACATGCATCATCTCATTTTGCAGGGAAACGGAGAAGGGCATCGAACATACCTGATTTGAGAAGACGAAAACGATGGTCTATTTTCAGGGGCGACCGGCCCACACACTAACACGGTCTATTTTCATGGGCGACCTGCCCTCACTTCATCCTGGTCTATTTTCAGGGGCGACCTGCCCACACACTCACACTGGTCTATTTTCACGGGCGACCTGCCCACATATACTCACTTTGGTCTTTTTTTTTTGGATTTTCCTATAACAAATAAAAATATGTGTGCAATGCTTTGAGGTTAGATGACATGCATGCATCCTTACCTGATTTGAAATATAGGCCCCCCATCTTATAGAACTCCTTCTTAGTATGACCTTGTCCATGTGTTTGAAATCATGTGTTGAGATCTGTCTCTCACACTATCCTTCTTACCCATCCCATCTTGAAAAGGAAATCCCCAAACCCCTTTTTAGTGACCTTTTTTCATAAATGCATGATCTGTCATTGCTTTTTATCATGCTCTTATCAATACTTTAATTTGTCTTTTCTCGAATTACGGGTTTTTTTTTTTGCAGTACAAAAATCTTTTCAAACAAAAACATCTTTAAAAGTCTTGGCTTTTGTTCATGACAATTGAAACTTTCTACATATGCATCAAGAGTTATTTTAAGCAATCCCTGGAAAAAGGCTTTATTTGTTTCCAAAATGTGGTTTTGACTTTAGATCAGACTTCCTCCGAGGTAATCTTCTGTTTGATCTTTTCGATAGGTTTCAAAAATCATCTCATATTAGCATTTTTCTTGCATGGATAGAAAAAAAAAAGATTATCACTCATTTATCATGTCAAATGAATCGTAAGACCAATGTCTATCAACCCAGGTTATATGCGCTTGATTAGAAAGGACTTCTAAAGGGCTTGTAATGTCGATTATAGTTGTGGGTTATGAAGAAGAAAAAGGATGCTTTAAGGCTCAAAAAGTGTTTAAGGGTTTAAAGATTTAGGACCACTCTTCTTCTATCTCCTGTTTTTGTGGAGCTGTCTCGTAGGTTATGTTTAGAGAAACTTGCCTTAAGGATTTTTTTTGCCCCCAAGTGTTGGGTTCTAACTTATATAGATCCTTGTGTTCTTTTTGGCAATTTGCTCAAACTCTTTTCTTTTTTAGCCTTTTATCAATCACGAGGCTTCCATTTTTAGCCCTCCTTTCACTCTTAATTCTACCATTGTCTTCATCTTTTCTAACAGAGGATCTCTCATTGCCCCCTAGTATGGGGTGTGGTCCTAGTCTCGTTTTTTTGTAAGCTCAAATGGGGGTCACAAAGGATATAATCTTTAGAAAGTGAAAGTTTAACAAAGATGACCTTTCTTTATTTCAAACGCATATTTACTAAGATTGATAAATTTTTGTTCCCATCCTGACTGATAATTATACATGATTATAGAGTGATTACCCATACATTTTATCTATGCGATTCAAAATGCTTCTAACGACTAAGTTTTGTCTTTTATCTTTGGTTTGTTTGACTTGGTTCCCTCTTTACTGGGAAATGCTTAAAATTCACCTTTGATCGTCTTATGATACATTCCTTGTAATCATGCAAAAAGCCAGATCTTTCCAAAGATTTTTTTTTAGAAGATTAAGTGCTGTGAGATCAATGCAGTGGGAGAAAAGATTCTTTACACCAAGAAATCATGGCCAAACTTCACTTTATTGATTTTGGGAGAAAGTTAAACATAATATCTCTTTACAGAATCGGAATTCACAGGTCTGGCTAGATCTTCTCCATCCATTCTGGACAATTGTAGAGCTCCTCCCAAGAAAGCCTTCTTCACTATATAAGGACCTTCATAATTTGGAGTCCATTTGCTTAGATTTTCCCCTGGTAAAGCTAAGAGCTTCTTTAGCACCAAATCTCCTTATTGGAACATGCGAGGTCTAACCTTCTTATCATATGCTTTGGCTATCCTTTTCTGGTAAAGCTGATGATGACATATTGCAGCAACCCTCTTTTCACTGATCATATTTAGCTGTTTATATCTCACTTTGGCCCACTCAGCCTCTTCTAGTTCTGAATCCATCAACACCCTTAACGAGGGAATTTCTACTTCCAAAGGCATCACCGCCTCCATCCCATATACTAACGAATACAGAGTGGCTCCTGTCGAGGTTGTCACTGTAGTGCGATATGCATGGAGAGCAAATGGTAACATCTCATGCCAGTCTTTGTAAGTGATTACCATTTTCTGAATAATTTTCTTGATGTTTTTGTTGGCAGCTTCCACAGCACCGTTCATCTTTAGTCTGTATGGGGAGGAATTTGAATGCTTGATTTTCTATTTTGTACAAAGCTCCATTATTGCTTTGCCATTGAAATTCTGTGCATTATCAGCCACTATTTTTTCAGGTGGACCATACCGACAAATCAAGTATTTTTCAATGAACTTTTTCACCACCTTTTGTGTCACATGGGCGTATGAACTGGCTTCTACCCATTTTGTGAAATAGTCAATTGCTACGAGAATGAATCTATGCCCATTGCTGGCCTTTGGGTTAACAGGCCCAATCACATCGATTCCCCACATTGCAAATGGTCATTGAGATACTAGATTAAACGGTGGAGTTGGAGGTGCATTCACCTTATCACTATGCACTTGACACTTGTGACATTTCCTGACATAGTCGATGCAGTCTTTCTCTAACATCATCCAGAAATAACCGGCCCTTTGTATTTTCCTTGCTACCATATGGCCGCTAGCATGAGTTGAGCAAATCCCCTCATGCACCTCTTGTAAAGCACTTCTAGCATCTGTCTCATTCAGACACCTTAGCAAGGTTCCATCAAATGATCTTTTGTACAGAATCTCTCCTTCTAAATAGAAATCCCTGGCCAATCTTCTTAGGGTTTTCTTATCCATCTTTGATGCTCCTGCTGGATATTCCTGATTTTTCACAAAATTCTTGATATCGTAATACCAAAGCTTTCCATCTATCTCTCCTTTAATCGAACAACAATGAGCTGGTTTATTTCTGATGTCAATATGTACAGGTTGCACTTTTCGCCCAAGATCAATCGTAGCCATAGCAGCCAATGTAGCCAAAGCGTCTGCAAAATGGTTTCCTTCTCTCCCTAGATGGGTGAATCTTATCTCTTTAAACTCTTCTGATAGCGTGGATAAGTATTCCTGGTATGGCCTTAGTTTTTCTTCTTTGGTTTGCCATTCTCCTTTCACTTGACAGATAATCAACATTGAGTCACCATACACATCTATTTTTTCAATCTTTAGTTCTAATGCGACCTTCAAACCCAGGATACAAGCCTCGTACTCAGCTGTATTATTGGTGCATTCAAAATGTAATTTAACTGCTACCGGATACTGCTTCTTATCGGGAGAGATTATTACTGCACCGGCCCCATTACCATATACATTTACTGCCCCATCAAAAAACATGGTCCACCAATCTGTCTTCCCTTCTTCCTCTTCGACTGATAATACATTTTCATCCAGGAAATCAAAATCTAATGGCTCATAATCTTCCATAGCGTTATCAGCCAGGTGATCAGCAATTGCACTTCCCTTTACGGCTTTCCTTGTCATATACACTATATCATATTCTGCCAACAAAACCTGATAGGGTTTGTTACAAATATACCTCAATGGATCCACTTTTGAAATCAACCAAGTGGTGTGATATAGCATATAATGTCGTAATCTTTTTGTCGCCCATACCAATGCACAACAAAGCTTCTCTATCACCGTGTATCTAGACTCGCATTCAGTGAACTTCTTGCTTAAGTAATAAATGGCCCTTTCTTTTCTCCCGGTTTCGTCATGTTGACCTAATACACATCCCATAGCTGCCTCAGTCACTGTTAGATACAGTATTAAAGGCCTTCCTGATATAGGAGGAACAAGCAAAGGTGGACTTTGTAAATAATGCTTGATTTTATTGAATGCCACCTCACACTCCTCATTCCAAGGCCCAATATTCTTTTTTCTTAAAAGCCGGAAAATAGGTTCACATGTTGTGGTCAACTGAGCTATAAATCGGGCAATATAGTTCAATCTTCCCAAGAATCCTCTTACCTCCTTCTCGGTCTTTGGGGATGGCATAGATTGGATGGCCCTTACTTTATTAGGATCTACCTCTATACCTCTGTCGCTTACCACAAATCCTAGCTGCTTTCCGGACTTAACCCTAAATGAACATTTTGCAGGGTTGAGCTTTAGTTCGTATGTCCTCAACCTCTCGAATAGTTTTCTCAAAACCTTTATATGATCTTCTCCCTTCTTTGACTTTGCGATCATATCATCTATATACACCTCAATTTCTTTATGCATCATGTTATGAAACAAAGTCACCATGGCTCTCTGGTAGGTTGCCCCTACGTTCTTCAGACCAAATGGCATAACTTTGTAACAAAATGTTCCCTAAGGTGTAACAAAAGTTGTCTTCGCCTTATCTTCCGAAGCCATTTTTATCTTGTTGTATCCTGAGAAACCATCCATAAAGGAGTATGTGGAACTACGTGCAGCATTGTCAACCAAAACATCTATGTGTGGTAGTGGAAAATCATCTTTAGGGCTAATTTTGTTCAAGTTCCGGAAATCCACGCAAACTCTAATCTTTCCCTCCTTCTTTGGCACAACAACAATATTGGATACCCATTGTGGATATTTAACTACTTCTAGAAAGCTTGCATTCCACTGTTTCTCGAGTTCTGCTTTGACTTTGATCCAGACATTTGGGTGGGCTCTCCTCAATTTCTGCTTGACTGGTTTACAACCTTCCTCCAGTGGGATCTTATGTACTACGATATTTGTATCTAAACCAGGCATATCCTCATAAGACCAAGCGAAAACATCTGCATATTCTTGCAGTAAGGCAATCATCGTTGTTCTTTGCTCAAGAGTAATTAAGGTCCCTATTTTCAACTCTTTCTTAGACTGATCACTACCCACATTTATGGTTTCAAGTTCTTCTACAGCGGGCTTCCAAGTCTGTTCATGTTGTTCCACCAGTTTTGCGAGTTCTCTGATATTGCTTTCATCCCATTCTTCTTCTTCCACCGCAATCACATGTTCATTAAAGTTTGGCCATTCGTTCTTGATGTTAAGTGTATGTGATGTTGTGGAAGATCCGCTTTCAGGATTCTTGAAAGCAGAAGGTGTCTAGTGTAAATGTGCATATAAATAGACAACATTTGAAAAATGCATGATCTCATTAAAGCAAAGGGTGGGCTCGATGACAAGGATAAAATCTGGCTGACCTCATGAGCCTTGATTGTCAACCAGAGGAAATAAAAGCAACTAAAAGCAAATAAAAGCTATGACAGAAACATGTAAATGTAGACAAAAGTTGGTTTACATTTTAAACACTACATGAGCTTCTTGGGTCACCCATTTCTGAAACTTCTCGCCCATGGCCAGCTTTCGCACAAAAGTCGTGGTGGGGACTTCTTCTAGAGTATGGACAGTCAGCTGTGGCAGTGATTCATCTTCCACTCCCGATACCATATTCATGCCACTTCCTTCCTCTTTATCCTTCTCCAAGGTGTTTATGTCCATGGTTGATAGTTTTTGACTAAGGCTTTCTGAATCTTTATCAGGTTGCATTACATATGCGGCCTTTGGGAACGATACCCTTAGGGGAGGGATTTCCAGCTCTTCTTCTTCAGGCTCTCTTCCTTGAATCCTAGCCATTCTTCTTTCTCTTCTTCTACCAGCAGCCCATCGATGATCCTCCTTTTTAGGCTCATACCCCAGCCCAAATCTTTGATTAGCACATTTCATCATTATTAAATTAACCTTTTCTAGATTTTCGGTGACAGGGTTATGCTGAAATGAAATTTTACACTCCAAAAACCATTGAGCGGCCCTCCTTGCTGCTCCTGAGATCCTTGGCATTCTTATCACTGTGTTTTTTTGGCACCCAGTCAGTGTTCACAATCTCAAAAGCATGGCTATATTCATCATTGCAATCCTCTGCCTCGATGAAAGGTACAGCCACATTCTTTATCATGGATATTGTCTCCTCAGCCTTGATAGTTACCAGCATCCCATTCATGATGTACTTCAAACATTGGTGTAACGATGAAGTTACTGCCCCAGCTGCATGAATCCAAGGTCTTCCCAACAACATACTATAGGAAGGGTGGATATTCATTACCTGAAATGTCACCAGGAACAATTGTGGTCCCACATATAACTCCACTTCTAAAGTCCCAATTATCTGTCTTGGTGAGCCATCATATGCTCTTGCCATCATGGTACTAGGCTTCATATGAGATTCATCCACCGACATTTCTTTTAGCATGTGTTTTGGCAACACATTAAGAGCCGAACCATTATCGACGAGCACCTTTCCTATTAGGCAATCCTTGCACCTAGTGGTGATGTACAAGGGTTTGTTGTGTCCAGTTCCTTCAGCATCTAACTCGTCAGCCGTAAAGTACAGATAATTAGTCGCATGGATCCTCCCTGTCGCACGTCGGAAAACCCCGCGCGCGGCGTCCGCTCCGTGGCGATGGCGGTTTTTTCTCTCTGTTATTGGAATTGATTTTGTTTGGAGTCGCCACCTAGTATTTAATTGAGGGTTACTAGGAAACCCAGGTTGACTGGTCTTGTCAGAGATTCGCGGGTAAGGAACTGATTGTGGTTAGGGAAGGTATTAGCACCCCTAACACACCCTACCTGAGGTAAGCTGCTTCGTGGCTGTGATGTGTTAAAGAAGTTTTAAAAATTTTGTTTTTTCATCGGAATTTAGAAATATAACTTTCGTACAAGTTTATATTTCTACACCGGTGATCCAATCAAAATATTAAATCCTTCTTTATTCTTTTGCCGTCTCATTATAAAAAATCCCTGAAATAAAAATAAACATGCATTTTTCATATTTTTTGTTTTTTTTTCTTTTTGCTTTTTTGTTTTCTTTTTGTTTTTTTACATCCACAATACAAATTATAATATTCAAAAATAAATAAAAATTACATCAAATAATTCAAACTTTACAAAACAGTCCTCAAAACTCCAGGAACTGCAAAGGAAGTGCTTCAGAAACTGTAGAAATTCATGCAGGAACGCTGGCGGCGCGTGTTCCATGCGCCACCGTCACTGGCGGCGCGTGAACCCACGCGCCGCTGCTGTCAGTGCCAGAAATGGGCGGATCTCCCCTGCTTTCTCCTTCTCTGCCAGTGGTGACACCCACCGTCACCTGCAAAAGAACAAAAACACACAAACACAACAGATGGCAGTCGATTTTAATCTTTTCCTCCCTTGTTTTCGGATCTGTTCTTGATCTTTTTTTTAAGTTATGGTTTGCTCCGGTAACAGATCTGGCGCGGCTGTCGTCTGTGGCTGTTGGAGCTGCGGTGGAGAGAGGGAGCAATTGACCGGTCGGCGACGCTGGTTGAAGGAAACGAAGAGGTGGCTGGCTGCTGAAGCTCCGGTGGAGGAAACGGGAGAGACCGGCTGGCTGAGGAGAGATGGGGCTGTTCTGTTGTGTGGCTTGGTGGAGGCCGGCGTTGATGGAGAGGCCGATCTGTGTGCAGCTGAGTAGGAGCCGTGAGTTCTGCTGATGGCTAAGAGAAGGAGAAGGAGATCGGCTGCTCCTGTGGTGGGCTCCGTTCGTTGAAGGTTGAAGACGCTGGGGAAGGGAAGATGAGGGAAGGAACTGGCTCTCGGCCAAGGAAGCGCGAGAGAGCTTGGTTTTCGTCTGTTTGGCAGAGGGCAGCGGCTTGTTGGCTGAGAATGGAAGGGTGAGGTTTTTTTTTTTGGCTAGGGAAATGATGAGCGGCTGCTTTTTCTTTTGTGGCCAAGGGTGGCTGGCTTAGGAGTGATGGAGGGCAGATCGGGGGAAGAGAAGGAAAATGCAAAGGCTTTGGTTAGGTGTGTCTGGGTCTGTGTGAGAAGGAAGGAAAATGAGAGCTGGTCTTCTTCTCAGTCGGCTCCAGGGAGAACCAAAGGAAGTGAGGGGTTGGTCTTGGTTTTTTTTTGGTTGAGGAGAAGGCTTCGGTGAAGGGGGGCTGCAATCGGGGAGATGGAGATGAGAGTGTGCGGCTGGAAGCTATGGGAAAGGAAAAAAAGATGGCTAGAGGGAGGGAGACGGCTGCTGGCTTTTGGTTTCAAAGGGAGAAGGAGATGGTGGAACCGGTCGGGTCAGAAAAATGAAAGCCACCGGGGGGTTGCGTGCAGAGAAGAAGAAATCTCTGGCGGGCGGCGGCTCTTGTGTTAGAGATAGATTTTTAGGGTTTTTTTTGTGGTTTAGGGTTTTTTTTTTCAAATTGCCCCCCTTTTTTTAGCTGAAATTGAAAGCTATTTATAGGCAAAATAATTTTTCGGGCTTCAAAATTGGTCCCTCAAGTTTTGTGCTTGACCCCTGATTTCAATTAATTCACTTGGTAAAAATTAAATTGGGTCTCTTAAAATTCTGATTTTTCAATCAAGTCCAAATTAAGCTCCCAAACTTAATTTTTCACCAATTAAGCCCCAAATAAAATTAATTTGACCCATTTAAAGTATAATTAAGTCCTTGCACTTAATTAAATCCTTCAATTGGATTCAAATTAATTCTTAAACATAATTAAAATTCAATTTGGCCCATGATTAAATCAAATTGGCCTATTAAAAATGTAATTATGTCATTGGACTTAATTTTTATGCAAATTCGTCCAATAATAATTTAATTTGACCTTGAATTTGCATTTTTCTCCATTCTTGGGCATAATGGGGTACAATTAGGCCTTGAATTTCCTCCAAAAATTGCAGTTTGATTTTCGCCTATTTTTGCAGCCTTTCTTGGTCAGCTTTCTCCGCTTTGCCAGCCTTTATTTTATTTTTTTTATTTTGATTTTTTTTATTTTGGAAAAAAAAGTGAATTTTGGGGAATCACCCAAAATTGGGTGATGACA
>Ga0325410_1004026_pt1 | contig 16532 bp, 14 predicted proteins | sample PopdelMetagenome_16_FD_206182 | JGI IMG/M metagenome (GOLD analysis project Ga0325410, IMG submission 206182) | Populus deltoides microbial communities from Bellville, Georgia, United States - Xylem-PdIQD-R3 | ecosystem: Host-associated > Plants > Phyllosphere > Stem > Wood/Secondary xylem...
TAAGAGAAAACACTTAATAAGATTGCATTCCTCTCAAATCTTCTTCTTGTTCTTTAGTTTTTCTTATTGTTTTGCTATCCATAAACATTTTTTTTTCTTCCAACCTATTATGATATAATTCATATGTAGCATCTCCAACAATACCACACTTTCAGCACATTGCTACAAGTAGAAAGATTATTCATTCTAAGGATCATTAGAGACATACCTAATCTTAGCAATAAAGGATATTCATAATCCACACATGTTATTACCACATAATGATAGACTTACTGGAATGACTAAAGCCCTTTTCACTGCCAACCTATTACATAAGCATATTGTTAGCACTCTTGAATAAATATACACCATTCTTTATACAATGTCAAACCAAGCAATCATTAGGTTTTCTAGGATAAAGATATAACTATTTAATCTGATTTGTTTTAACATGCAATCAACCAGTTGAGAATTCTATATCAAACCATCATGTTCTAAAAGAGCATTAAGTATGGCTTCTACATCCAACACAATAGCATGGGACCAAATTTTAAAACTATTTTTAATGTAGTTAGACTTGCGATAACATGTGATTCTAAGTAGTCAAGTGTAGATTTGCCATAATTAGATGAGGATTTATTCTATACACATTACATGAATGACATAACATATATCTTTATGAACTAGAGGCCCAAGAGGAGGTCTGGTTACACCATATCAAAATGATGGCTCAAAAGGACTATAACTTTTGATTCAACTTTTGGCTCCTGCTTAAATTTATACAGTAGTTTTTGGAGTCTATTTTCCCTAAAATAATCACTACATCACTACTTGGATATTTTAATCTTTAGATATCAAAAATCTCGCATAGACTCTTAATTTTAGCAGTTTTTATGATTTTCCTTATTATTTCTGGATTTCATGTTCTTTCTTTTGTAATTTTGGATTTTTGTTTTTGTTTTCTAATTGAGGTAGGGTTTCTAGCATATTTAAAGCTTTATAAACCTTTCAAGGAGGTAAACTTCATTATTATTATTTTAGAGAGAATAAACCTATGAATTTAGGGTTCACATCTGCAGTCATTTTTGTTCATAAAACTTTATATGTTTTGTTTGTTATTGTCTTTAAACCTCAAAATTTATAACTTAAATATGTAGATGACTCAATGGAAACTCTGTAAAACCCCAACAAAAGACTCCACTATGATGAATTGAATAAATCTCACAGTTCTTGAAATCCGAAGGTTTCCGCGTCCTTGCAACCAAGAAAAAAAGTTTAGCTTTGCATGTCTATTGAACAACTAATCAAAAAGAAAGAAGAATGCATGATTTCAGGTTTGTGGAGGAAAGGGGTGTTTTTTCTATCTTGGCTAGCTGTCTCCTCTTTCTTTCTCTCTTTCTTTTTATATCCTAGGAAACCCTGATCCTTTTTTCTGTAAAATTGTTATTTCCTAAGTAGACAATTTACATTTAAATAAGTATTTTTTTTCTAAAATAGGAGAAATAGCCTTGCATAAAATCTTCAAGCCTTGAATTTTGACTTAGAGGAGCTAAATTGCCGAAATAAAGACATGAATGTCGGTTTGGATGCTTTGGGACGTAATTTGAACTTGTTTCCTCACAAAACCTGTCTACTAGCAGAATTCATGTGTCATCTTAGAAAAATTGTATCTCTCTCATATGAGTCTGGAATCTAAAAAAATTAAGTTTGCATCAAATAGACTTATGTAGCTCAAGATATTCAAGTTGGAATGACCGAAGATCAACATTGGCAGAATGCGAGATTTGTCTTTGAAGGTTGCGATTTCCATGCTCTCTTTTTTTCTTGCTATATATGTATAGAAAGGTATGGATGTTAACTTTCTAATTCCAGTAGAATCACTTCGTTTTGACCTCTAGAGCTCAAGCTCTACACAAAACATTGACTGAAGGTCAAATCTGTCAATTATCTCCAATTTACTTCTTTTTGAATCTTTCATCCAAAAGTGCCTTTAAAACATAAAACAAAGAATATCAAGGCATTTTATATATAAAACATAGGCAAAACACTAGATAAATATGGGTAAAACTATCGAATAATATGGTTGCATCAATTATACAGAAAATACCTATAATGGTTGAATGAGAGAGAGAGAGAGAGAGAGTACCTTGAGAGCAGAAACTCAACCGATCATATCTCCGTATTTCACCATTGGATTGGCTGGGTTTTGGATATATTATGCACCTCACCACCCTTTAACATCAAATCGTTGGGATCAGAGGATATGGTTTTGTGTGAGCGATATAGTCTTCGCAACATTTCAAGAAAAAACCTATTTGCAGGTCAGTCATGGTCGCTGGCAGTTTCCTCCTTCGTCCACTGTTGGATCATGATATATTTGAGATATGTTGGTCATATGGATGAGCTCTAACTCAATCAGAACTAATAAAATCCAAATGGTGAAGTTAACACATCAAATGACCAAACTTCATATCATTTTTTTTATGTAGGGCTTAAAATGATTTTTTTTTAAGTTTTCATATTGTTTTGATGTGTTATTGTTAAAAATGATTTTAAAAAATAAAAAAATTCATTTTGATGCATTTCTAAGCGAAAAGCATTTTGAACCGCCACCACTACCACAATCCAAAATAAGCCCAAAGAAATGAAAAGAACCCAAAAGCCAACTAACAACACAAAATACAATGACTTGAATATACAACTCAAAGCCCCAGCTAAGAACTACCAAGGCAAAAATTCTTGGGTAAAAAAGAATGCCCATGTGGAAAACTAAACCCAAGTGCAATGCAACTTTGCAGATAGGCTATATAAACCTCGCAAAAATCGACACCACTGACTTTAAATGGCTCATTTAAAAGTTAGGGACAAGACAAAATAATGGTGAATTTCAACTTCTGAAACGAGACGTCGAGAGTGATTTAGGATCAGAGAGATTAGGAATAGGATGAGGTCGAGTCATTATTTCTTTTTAGCATCCTATTTCTTAAATCCTAGTTAAATGTGTCAATCACATCACATCCAAGGTCCCAACAATATTTGACTCTAATTACTTATAACTAATAAAATAAAATAAAGATTAAATAAAAATCATCTATCAAATAAAAGATTTAAAGGTTAACAATGAGTACAAGGGAACAAAATTGGATGGTTGAAAGTGGCATCCATAGACCGTTTATTTTTGTGTTTTAAAAATATTTTTGAAAAAAAATTGAATTTTTATTTTATTTTTTTCTTTGCTTCAAATTAATTTTTTTATATTTTCAGATCGTTTTGATGTGCTGATATCAAAAATAATATTTAAAAAATAAAAAATATTATCTTAATGCATTTCCGAACAAAATATATTTTAAAAAACAACTGCTATTATACTCTAAAATACCCCATAAATAATGAGAAACTTGAGGCAAAATGTTATAAGCCTTCATATCCTCTTTCTTGAAAGTCACAAAACTGTGCTTTGAAAAGTTCTTTTTAATTAAAAATAAACTCATTTAAATTGATGGGTTTTAGTCCTCTAGAGAAGGAGGATAAAAATGTTTTTGCAATAAAAACTTTAGTTATTTGTTTATGACATAACGTTTTTGCATCAAATTACAAAGTCTTTTTAGTGCTTGTGGCTAAGCCAACGTTTCTACAACAAAAACATAAAAAAACCCAACTTTTCAAAGAGAACTTTCCTTAAAAAAAAAACATTTTCTGATTGGTACATTAAGTGATATATTTTAGTTTTGTAATTAAATAATAAAATAATTTATAATTTACATCCATGATTTCTTTCTTTTTAATAATTTTGGTAGATGTAAGAATATTAATAAAGTCCACCACTGCACAACTTACATTTCATCTATCACAATAATAATTAGATTTTAATTTTAATGTGTTTGGTTAAAGTTGTTATAAAATATATTTTTATAAGTAAAATAAATAAATAGATAAAAATTATTTTAGCTACTACAAAAATAAGATTATATAAAATAAATAAAAATTATTTAGCTAATAAAATGATTTTTCTCTGTAATTAAGTGTAATTAATTTTTATCACGCACTCAAGCGTGCTTAATCCCTAATCATCGTCCACCCTCAACCTCAATGCAATCATGAGTGAGTGACCATAGGAAGGAGAAGTGAACCTGCCTTCACTCTAACACAGTCCCAAATTCCCTCTGGGCCGTGGACTCTGCAGTCCACAGAGAGGTTTTTAGCCCACGATTGGAGGCGATGAAGAGGCACTCACTCCCACGGTTACTCCTTCACTGAAGAAACAAGAGCATCATCATCATAAAACAAAAAAACAAACAGATCAATTTCAAAATCAAAACTTTCTTTGCTAATCTCTCTCCCTCCCTCTTCCGGAAACTTATCTTCTCGGTCACTATAAGCTTCGTGTTTTTCTTAACTTGGGTATATTTTATTTTCTGCTCTACAATTTGCATTTGATTTCAGTGCAGGTTGGGGTCAGTCTCAGTTTCTAGGGTTTTTTTATTCTATCACACTTAACTGATTAGGGTTTCTGCTGTTAATGCAATGAAGTAATACAAAATATTGGTTTTTATCTGCTTAGGTTAGGGTTTTGCTTACCAGTGTACCACATTGTTTCTTTTCTCCTGGGTTTTTTTAGATACTTGCCCTTTTTGCTCTTTTAATATTGTAAATTTGATTTTTGTTTGTTTGTTTGTTTGTTTGTTAGTTAAATTATGTTGGATAATGGAATAAAGACATTGCATGATTAATGGGTTTCATTTTTTTTAAGAAAATAAGTGCTTATTGTGACTTAATTATTAGCTCCTTTTCTTGTATTCTTTGACATCAAATTTACTGCAGGGTGCTTATGCCATTGCTTTATCTTTTGCTTTTTTTGTTTCGTTGTTGTGCTTAGGTTGTGATATTGCAGAATATTGGCATTAAGTGGGATCCTAATTAGCAGAGTGTTGGTCATATAGTTTCACGAAGATGGCGAATTTACAAATGACGGGTATTCTGGAGAAGGTATTGTTTTTATTTTATTCGGCATTTGAGTTGATCAACTGTGTGGTTGAAGGGCTGGTTTTGCAAATTCTGTGTGATGGTTCATTTGGATCTTTCAGTTGGTGAAAGTTAATTGAATTTATTTTGGGTGTTCTAGCAGTTATATTTTGATTTGTTTGGCTTTTCTTGCAGATGACGGGTAAGGATAAAGATTACAGATACATGGCAACGTCTGATTTGTTGAATGAGTTAAACAAGGAGGGTTTTAAAGCCGATGCTGATTTGGAGATAAAGTTATCAAATATTGTTCTACAGCAACTTGATGATGTAGCTGGTGATGTTTCTGGATTGGCTGTGAAGTGGTATAGCTCTCTCTGCAATTGCTATAAACATCATGACATTTGTGTATTTTGTGTTGGCTGAATTCATCAAAAAATATTTAGATAGATATATTTCACTCCTATCATTATATTTCCACATGTTAAGACTTTGGTCCTTGTGTATTGTATAATCTCTAGTGTTTAGACTAGACATGATAGTGCATACTCTTTGCTAATTAATTTATATGTGTACTTTAGCATTTGAGATGTGTGACAATATTGATTTAGCATTTAAGAGTTGCTATTTAAAATTTCCAACTTTGACAAAATTGTGGGGTCTTGTGTCAATAGTGTTGGAAAGTCACCTTGGGAACCTCTTTTCCTGTTTCTGTGTTTTGATTGGAGTCTTGCTTTCTCTTCATTTATGCAACATAGACACTGTAACTTCTGAGTAACTCAACTTGTCATGGTTGTTGTCATGTGGATGCCCGATATGCGATGTTTATTTAAGTATGAACAGCAAGAGGGAAAAGAAGATGAAAGAGATGCCAAGTAAAAGTGTTGCTGCAAGCTTGATTTTTATGTTTTTCATTAATGTGCTGTTGCAGTCTTGCTCCATTGGTGAAGAAGGTCAGCGAGGCTCGAGTTGTGGAGATGACTAATAAACTATGTGAAAAATTGCTACATGGTAAAGATCAGCATCGTGACATTGCAAGCATTGCTTTGAAGACTATTGTATCTGAAGTCACAGCAATATCTCTGGCTCAATCTATTCTTGTCACTCTATCTCCACAGTTGATAAAAGGAATAACAAGTCCTGTGAGTTCTAAGTACCATGTGTCAAGGTCTCGACATTTGGAAGTTTCATCTCCTCTTCTCAATAACTTATTTTTACATTCTTTTCTGTCACAGGGATTGAACACGGAGATAAAATGTGAATGTCTTGATATTTTGTGTGATGTTCTTCATAAATTTGGAAATTTGATGGCAGATGATCATGAGGTGCTTTTAAATGCGCTTTTGTCCCAACTGAATTCCAATCAAGCCACCATTAGAAAGAAGACTGTTTCATGCATTGGTAAGACTGAGTAGATATTTTTTATGATCTCCCTTGTGATACCATTGTTTTGATTTAATTGTAGATACACTTGATTCACTCTTGGGCGAAACAAAAAGGTTTATGCTCTGGATTTTGAACCAAAATATCAGAACAGTTGGAAATTTGGCTAGTTCCCAACTATTATGCATGGCCACACTTAAATGTACTTGAGAAGGGTTTTTCTTTTCCAATGCTAATCTTCATTTTGATAAGTTGTTTTACTTGAAATTAAGGTGATAGATTCCTTCAAACCTGCTGTCTTTATGATTTTTCCTTATTTTTTGCTAATTCACAACTTTGATAAATTTAATTTCATAACTATCCACCCAATAGATTGTTGATCTGGCTTAAAATTATCCTTTGGTCTTCAGCATCTCTTGCTTCAAGCTTGTCGGATGATTTATTGGGGAAGGCAACAGTTGAGGTAGTTCGGAAATTGAGAAGTAAGGGTGCAAAACCTGAGATGATCCGAACAAACATTCAAATGATTGGTTCTTTAAGGTAAAGCTATACTGTATGTGTTTATCATATAGTGCTTTCACTTTTAAAGAAGATTGTGATAAATAAGGAGAAAAAGTTAAACTTTGTACTGATGACGGTAAACAATTGGCACTACAATGTGTGAGCCAGTCTAATAACGAGATTTGTACTCTGAATGTGTGGATTCTGGCATGCTTATATCCATGTGTAGAATTGGATCTTTGGATGTAGCAAAGGTTTCTTGGTCAGCTTAGATTACACCTGATCCACTATTACTCATCCTAACAAGCTAAAACTTTTCTATCCTTACAAATTGTGTGATGTTTTGGTGTTTAAGCCGTGCTGTGGGATATCGATTTGGACCCCATCTTGGAGACACTGTGCCAGTGCTAATTAATTACTGCACAAGTGCATCAGAGAATGATGAGGAGCTTCGTGAATATAGCTTGCAGGTGTTGTATATATCCCCATCCTTTCTGTTACTTTTGTGGTTCTAATCATGTGCTTGTCTTTTGATCATGAATTCTGGTTGTATCCTCTAAATTTTGGCTGCAGGCTTTAGAAAGTTTTCTCCTTAGATGCCCCAGAGACATTTATTCTTACTGTCATGAAATTCTTCATCTTACTCTGGAGTACCTAAGTTATGATCCAAACTTCACTGATAACATGGAAGAAGATACTGATGATGAGAGTCTTGAGGAGGAGGAGGAGGAGTATGTTTTAAAAAATGCATATCTGTAGCTCATATCAATATACTTCTTGAACTTGTTATTTATCTTGTCAATCCCTTTGCTGTTCTGTAGTGAGAGTGCAAATGAATATACCGATGATGAAGATGCCAGCTGGAAAGTTCGAAGGGCAGCTGCTAAATGCTTAGCGGCATTGATTGTTTCTCGTCCTGAGGTGCTTGCAAATCTATATGAGGAGGTATGCTGCAATAATTTGGGCACATGTAAAGTGATTTCTTAACATGGTCCAGTTTGAGCCTGCTTGAAGTTATGGTTGGCTGGTTTATGTTTGAATTTGGATTCAAGCTTTTACGTGGGTGACATGAATGATGTTTTTTTCAATTTTTGACATGTGATATACTCTGCTTTTGTTTGTTCAAGAAAATGGTTTATAACTTCTTCATTCAATCTTGCCTTTCTAAACATCATCGTATTAAACATCCATTTTTCTTTTGTGCAGGCCTGTCCTAAGTTGATTGATAGATTTAAAGAAAGGGAAGAAAATGTCAAGGTAAGCCTTGATCTTTCAATTGCAGAAATTTAGGTACTGCATTTGAGTGCTCATCTGATTTTGTTGTGATGCAGATGGATGTGTTCAATACATTCATTGAGCTACTACGTCAAACTGGAAATGTTACAAAAGGGCAGATTGACATGGATGAATCAAGGCAAGTTTCTGTATCTGTGAAAAAATTAACTTGTGTTAACATTATCCATTTGAATTTCACCTGCTAAATGTTTTATTTTCTTTCATTGTATATTTTCTTTTTGTCTACCTTGTGTTTCTTTTCTCTTATTTGAGTAACGTCTTGGTTTTGAAACATTTTTAGAACAGAGACATTGCTTTTAAATCAACTTTAAGAGTGTCATTGACATTAATGGGTATACTGATAACCAGAGCCCTACTCTGTCACTATTACTTGAGACTGGTTTGTCAAAGCTAGTTCCTTTGATGCTGAGATTCTTTATCTAGCTTTCTTTTTCTTAAGCCTAATAAATGGTGTTACCCTGCATCATCCAAAAGGGACAAAATCACAGTTCCTGAAAATGGTAAATCACTGTGCAAAACAAGTTGTCAAAGTGTTAACATGATTTCTTTGGCCTGCATGATGGGCATGCTTTGGATTTCGATGATAAAATAGGGTTCACAAAATTGCTGTGTCTGCAATTGGTTTATTGCTTCAGGAGTGTGGTCTCCCAGTGAATTGATTTTGCAAGTTTAACTGTTATGCAGCCCAAGATGGTTACTGAAGCAAGAAGTGCCAAAGATTGTCAAATCTATAAACAGGCAATTGCGTGAGAAATCTATCAAGACCAAGGTAACCGCCGATATGTGTCGAGGATTAAGAGTTGCATGCTCAAAAAACTGCATGCAATCTCATAGATAAATCATGCCACACCTTACAAAATACAAATGAAATGCATTACCTTTGTCTGCCTACAGGTTGGTGCATTTTCAGTTCTGAAAGAACTTGTGGTTGTCTTGCCAGACTGCCTTGCAGAACACATTGGGTCACTAATTCCAGGAATTGAGAAGGCATTAAATGTATGTGAATTTTGCCTCAAGTCAGATGTGTCATTGGTGCTTAATTTTCTGCATTACACTGTTCATCCTTAATTGATGCAAATTTTCCTGTGCAATATTTCTCAGGACAAATCTTCGACCTCAAATTTGAAGATTGAGGCTCTTATATTTACAAGATTGGTATTGGCTTCACATTCACCCTCTGTTTTCCACCTTTATATCAAGGTAATCAGTGGTTTTATTCTGGAATCGATACCTCTTGTTGTACTGTTCTTAATAGTGAAGTATTCTTTAGTTCATATTTAATTTTTTTTCTTGCATTTTCTCTCATGCAATGCTCTATTGGCCATAAATTTAAAATGTCGAAAGAAAATATGTTCAGCCATTCTTTTTTGTCTTTTGAATTATGCTTCATTGCTTGAGGATATATGATTTTTTGTTAAGTGGTTAAGCTCTGGAAAACCTTTGTTGGCAATGCTACGTTGTGAAGATCTTTTCTTTCTTCTTTTAATAGGATTCATTGTGTAATGGTTGGTCCCCCTGAAAATGACAACATGATTAGGATTGATGTAATAATTCATCATCTTCAAGATGGGTTTTAATTATTGAGGAAATTGAGGTTTTTCATTTTTTTCCCTTTTTTTATTCAAAAAAAAAAATGTATTGTCATGCAATTTCCTTGATCCCTTATTTTTTACTGCCCCTTGGTCTGCGTTGTGAATGCATGTACAATTTTTTTATACATTACTGTTTTTACTCCTTTGAACTGGTAACTTCTTTCCTGTGTCATGATTATTTTCAATTATGAATAGAACAGCAGTCATGACTCCTGAGCGGTAATACATATACTGGGATTTACACTGCTTGTTATTGCAGGCCCTTTCTAGTCCTGTTTTGTCTGCTGTTGGTGAGAGATACTACAAGGTCACAGCAGAGGCATTAAGAGTCTGTGGGGAACTTGTTCGCGTTGTCCGTCCCAATATCCAGGTTAGATTGTTTATATACTCTGTTATCTTTCAAGATTTTGTTGGACCATTTCTGATAATTTAATTGGTGTTCTGATGTAGGGCTTTGGTTTTGACTTCAGACCTTATGTCCATCCAATATATAATGCCATAATGTCACGTTTGACCAACCAAGATCAAGACCAGGTCTGTAGAGTAACTAGAGTTGATTCTATAGTTTTTCTCATGCTGAAAATCATTTTATCTTTTCTGAAATTTTTTTCTAATGTGGCATATTTCTTCTATCCAGGAGGTCAAGGAGTGTGCCATTTCTTGCATGGGGCTTGTCATTTCAACATTTGGCGATAACCTCAAAGCAGAATTACCTGTGTGTCTCCCTGTACTTGTTGATCGTATGGGGAATGAGATAACACGACTTACTGCTGTGAAGGTCAGTGTTATGTAAATTGCTATATGGATGTTAATATTCCTTGGGTTGTTTTTGCACCAATTATGTGTTGTGGTAACAATTTAGTTAGGCTTTCTCATCTGAAGTTATAATGTATTTCCTTGATCACTATGATGCATGAGTATGCAAACCATTTTGAATTTCTGAATCCAGGCTTTTGCTGTAATTGCTGCTTCTCCTCTTCTGATTGATCTGTCATGTGTCCTGGAGAATGTAATTGCAGAGCTTACTGCATTCCTACGCAAGGTATGAAAGTTGGTTTACTTCAGAATATGCGTACTAATTTGTTGGATTATGATTTGTAGATAGGCTAATGTGCATTTGAGTGTTGTGTATAAATTCTGAATTCTGCTTTGTTGTTTGGGAACATAGGCTAATCGGGCTTTAAGGCAGGCAACTTTGGGGACACTGAATTCTCTAATTGTAGCTTATGGTGATCAAATTGGTTCATCTGCTTATGAAGTTATTATCGTGGAACTTTCAACTCTGATTAGGTTTTCCACGCCTTTTGATGTTATGCTTTTGAGTGAGGAATGGTTGTTGGCTGTGATTACATCTGAAAATGCTAATTCTCTTGTTTTTCCATTGTCTCAGTGATTCAGATTTGCACATGGCAGCTCTTGCCCTGGAACTTTGCTGCACCTTGATGGCTGACAGGAAATCGAGCCCAAATGTTGGTTTGGCTGTTAGAAATAAAGTTCTTCCTCAGGCACTAACATTAATTAACAGCCCATTGCTACAGGGTCAAGCCCTTTTGGTAACACTCTCTTCCAATACCAAGCATTACTTGTGGTCCAGATCAATGCTTGGTTTAAAATTTTTCCTGCTTGATATTGCAGGCCTTACGGAACTTTTTTGCTGCTTTAGTCTACTCTGCAAATACAAGTTTTGACACTTTACTGGACTCGCTTCTTTCACGTGCTAAGCCATCTCCACAGTCAGGAGGTGTTGCAAAACAGGCTTTGCATTCAATAGCCCAATGCGTGGCTGTTCTCTGCCTTGCCGCAGGTGACAAAAAATGTTCATCTACTGTGGACATGCTTACTGATATTCTCAAAGATGACAGTAGTACCAATTCAGTAAGTTTGCCATACAAGTAAAATTTTGTAACGAGAATGCTCTTTGCATTGATGATACCTTTTTCCATGGCAATAGTTGAATTGTGCATTTCACAACTGTTATTTTCTTTTTTAGGCGAAGCAGCACCTTGCACTATTATGCCTGGGAGAAATTGGGAGAAGGAAAGATCTAAGCATGCATGCAAATATAGAAACCATTATTATTGAGTCCTTCCAATCCCCTTTTGAAGAAATAAAGTCTGCTGCTTCTTATGCTCTTGGTAATATTGCTGTTGGTAATCTTTCCAAGTACCTACCCTTTATCTTGGACCAGATTGATAATCAACAGAAGAAACAATATCTCCTGCTTCATTCGTTGAAGGAGGTTTGTTTTTTATTCTTAAATCTACTTCAAACTGAAGGTTATTTTAAAAATATATCCGTCTCCTCTAACCTCCTGAGTATGCAGGTTATAGTAAGACAATCAGTAGATAAAGCAGAGTTCCAGGATTCCAGTGTTGAGAAGATACTTAAATTACTATTTAATCACTGTGAAAGTGATGAAGAGGGTGTTCGGAATGTTGTAGCTGAGTGCCTTGGTAAAATTGCACTTATTGAACCTGCAAAGCTCATTCCTGCGCTTAAGGTTTCTAATCATCAAATCAAATGGCATTCAGAGTTTCATTTAAGTTTGTTCTTAGTTTTTTGGCTCCAAAGTCTTGTGTTTTACTTTAAATTCTAAATTCCTTATAGGTGAGAACAACGAGCCCAGCTGCCTTCACCAGAGCAACAGTGGTAATTGCTGTAAAATACTCAATAGTTGAGCGGCCAGAGAAGATTGATGAGATTATATACCCGGAAATCTCATCGTTTCTTATGCTTATCAAAGATCATGACCGGGTAAGTTGCAGATATATATTTGCTCTAATGAATAAACATAGTGTTTGCTTGTGGTGGCCTGCTTGGTTTTTGAACCTGATGGTTATTCTTAAATATGACATGCAGCATGTTAGGCGTGCAGCTGTCTTGGCCTTAAGCACATTCGCTCACAATAAGCCTAACCTTATCAAGGGACTCCTTCCTGAATTATTGCCACTTCTCTATGATCAAACAATTGTTAAGGTAATTGAAAAGTTGGCCTTTTCTGAGCTAATGATGCAACTTCCATATGCTGCTTATCTAAATACAGTGTAAGTAGGGGATTATTGCTTGAACTTTTTAACCTGTCCTGTCTTTTACACTGTTAGCTATTTATCCCATTGATTTATATATGCTTTAGCATAGTGCTGAGAACTCATGCACTGCTTATGATTTCAGTGCTCTGGTAATCTTATAATTCTCATTTGTTTTTAATCTTTTGCTTCTAATTTATATAATGCACTGCTGAGGGTTTGTATCAGTTAGTCTTTGTATTGAACATTTGAAATAGTTATTTGAATCCATCTCTTTAATGTCCATGCTGGCAGCATATGTGTGAGCCGAATCATTGTTTTACTTGAAAGAAAGGCATTTTGCATTCAGCCTAGGATTATACATACTAGGTTGCGTGATAAATATTGACTCCATTGTACTTTCATATAATAGTAGATTGAGATGAACTGGTAACAAGGACATATATTCTCTTGTAACTCCACTGTACTTCCATAGGATGATTGATTGAAATGAACCTTGATCAGCTAAATGGCATATATTCTCGAGTCCTAGAAATATTGATTTTAGGTGTGCTTAGTTATTCAAGTAACTATAAATATATTTTAAGGAGCTTAAACATACTGCATCATAACTGCAAGATAATGCTTGTTAAAAAAAAAAGATTTGGTTGTTTGATTCCTAACAGCTTAAGCTATTATAATAATATGATGATTATATTAATGATGAATGAAAGATAACCAAAAACAATAAAAAAGCATAAGTGAATAAAAGCTTGAGGCAATATATATGTTGCTATCAATGAGAAACAACGAATAGGGGGATGCAAAAGTCAATTGACCTTTCAGGATGAAAGGATTCTCTGTTGCTAGGGCAGGTTATGCTGTTCTATCCATTTCTCCAATTATAGAAGGCCTGAACTGATGGAATTGTCCTGGAAGTCATTTTTTGTGCTTTTGTGCAGAATGATTGACAACTGGGCTTTATAATTAAATGGATTGTATCAAAAAATTGTTAATGCATTTCCATCGTTATCCTTTGTGTTCCCTGTTTCTTGCCTTTTATACTTTGTTTTGTGGACGCCTGTCTGTTTTCTTTACTTTAGTAACAACAATTGAGCCGCGCTGTAACCCCCCAGCTTCAACAATTGAGTTTTTTGTGAGTTATGCAACCGAGTTTTAAAATAATGGCGGCTATGTGAGACTTTCAAGGGCCCATTATATTGCATCCTACTTTTCTTGTGAGGTGTAGCATTTTGGACGTGTTGCTGCTGTAACAGCTGTTATATCACATGCTATGATGTGGCTGTTGCATCGCATAACAATGTAGCTGTTAGACTTAAAAATGTCATTAGCTCATATGTTTTTGCAACACGTTGAAATCTCATAGATTTGTGCTGTGTACATTGAAGACTATAGTATTGCAATTTTATAGTCTTACATTATTAGATTTTTCAATATGTAAAATTATTTAGGGTTCTAACAATTTGCATATGATTGTAAATGCTATTTAAAAAACATAATGTTTCTGTTATTTGGGTTTCTCTAGTAGATGTTGAAGTTATATTCTCCAATGTTTATGTTATTTTGTCTTCCTGTTGGTCTCGCTTGCATTTTTGTTCAGTATCACCCATATTATATCCTTGCAGGATTTTCTGATTTTAAATCTTGCTTACTGCAGCAAGAATTGATACGAACTGTAGATCTTGGACCTTTCAAGCATATTGTGGATGATGGCCTTGAGTTGAGGAAAGCAGCTTTTGAATGTGTAGACACATTGCTGGATGGTTGTCTTGATCAAGTGAACCCTTCATCTTTCATTGTTCCTTACCTCAAATCAGGCCTGGATGGTCGTATTCAATATCCTTCTCACCAAGCGCAATTATTGTTTAGTTATTTAGTTTTGTGACTCATTCAGTTTGGTTTTATGCATGAAAGTGATGTCGAGGGGTGCAACCTAGCAAAAAGAAATCTAGGAATTATATTAATTTATTTCTTAAATTCTAATATCTTTTTACCTTTTTTTCTCCATAAAGTCTATTTTTATAGGATTCTATCTATCTTAGCCATCTTAATTCTTTTCTGGATTATAATTCGTCTATAACTAATAATATTAATCAGGAGTTTTCAATTTTTATGATTTCTTTTTCCTATATTCATTTGTTTTTTTAGAAAAACTAATCTTTTTCAGAATTAAGAGACAAATGAATTAATTACTAAATCTCTCTCTTTAGCTGCATCATTGGATGACAACATTGCAACATCCATTTGCATCATAACTAAGGATAAAATCCATATATGAAATTTCTTTTTCCAAAATACTACTTTTGAGAAGAATACTGCACCTTCATTTCTTTATTTTTCTAACTATCCTGCAATAGGATTGTTTCTTTGGTTGTTCTTCATTATGATGGCTACATTAATTTCAAATCATTATTCAATAATCAATAGCTAGATCTAGTTAGCTAATGACATCTATGAAGATTGGAGTATAAAATGATTGTTATTGTTGATGTTATCAACTGTTGGCTGACTTGTCTATTTTGGATGTTCCAGATCATTACGATGTTAAAATGCCTTGTCATCTTATCCTCTCAAAATTGGCCGATAAGTGTCCATCTGCTGTATTGGCAGGTCAGTGAGTTATCATCCAACTTTAGTCTGCTGGGTTTCTTTGTGCTACAGATTTTCTGATCTCTTTATTCCGCACTTCAGTGTTGGACTCATTGGTGGAGCCCCTCCAAAAAACTGTCAATTTTAAGCCTAAGCTAGATGCTGTAAAGCAAGAAGTGGATCGTAATGAAGACATGATTCGCAGTGCTCTTCGAGCAATCGCATCCTTGAATCGAACAAGGTTTATAAATTTTATACTGTATAAATTTCAGGTTTTTTTTTCTGGCATAATAATGGAAACACAAAATGAGCTGAATGACATACTGTCTTTTGTTGGTGCATGATCACTGTTTTTTTACTTTTCAGCGGAGGAGATTGCAGCCTTAAATTCAAAAACCTTATGAGTGAAATTTCAAAATCTCCAACCCTTTGGGACAAGTATTATTCCATCCGAAATGAGTGAACATGTTGATTCCTTGCTATCCAGTGGTTTGTATTGAAGCTCACGCTGGGGGATGAGAAAATGTTTGATGCCTGCTGTCCAAGCTCTTCTGGGGTTAAATGAAAATGACGAAGTTATAGGTGAGTTGGATGTATAATGGAGGTTACAAATCCGAGGTTTTGTAGAATATTGGTCGAGTCACATTTTCGAGACCCCAGCATACAAAAAAGAAGAAAAACTGTAATGGTTTTTTTTAATGTATAGGGTGTCAAATTAGTTCTTCCCTCGTCTTTAAAATTAGCCCAACGTTGAGGGTCAAAAATGAATGAAAATGTTGTCTTTTCCCATTTGAAGCCATTGATGGGGGGCACAAGTAGTTGTACTTGGTAAGTGATATGGTTTATAGATTCTGGATTAAATCTTTGAAATGGAGGCTTGACCCTTTTTGCCTCGCTAATCTTTGCTTGAGAAAAAAAGAAGGAACTTTTATTAATCGTGTTTATGTTTCTTTTCATTAGGGACACTAGGGCTATTTCATTAAACATTCAATCAAGTATAAAGCTAAAATATGTGGGGGCTTTCCCTGTAGCTATTTTCAATGTATATTCTCTCACAAATTATTATGAATTGAAATGGTTGATTTTTACAAAAAAATTAATTTGTTTCTCTTAACTTTTTCTTGGCACAAATGAGTTTTTTTCAGTCTAAATTTACATCTAATTGTATTTGTTTTTGGAAAGGGTTGAATTAAAAGTTAGAGGA
>Ga0325410_1004029_pt1 | contig 16524 bp, 10 predicted proteins | sample PopdelMetagenome_16_FD_206182 | JGI IMG/M metagenome (GOLD analysis project Ga0325410, IMG submission 206182) | Populus deltoides microbial communities from Bellville, Georgia, United States - Xylem-PdIQD-R3 | ecosystem: Host-associated > Plants > Phyllosphere > Stem > Wood/Secondary xylem...
TGCATAACATATAGCATAAAAATCTGAACTAAACCTTCCTCGTGGGATCGACCCCTTGCTTGCTCTATACTATCTTGTGTGTTTTAAGCTAGGGTAATTAATTTGTGCGACCGCGACATCGCAACAAAGATTTATTGGTCAAAAACTAAATTAGAATAATTAATCAATTGTGACTTGATTGTATATAAGTTTTAGAAATTAAGAATTAAAATGTAATTAATATAGGGTATCACAATTCTAGATCTCAAAAAATCAAGTAGGGACTTGATTGAATAAGTTTTTAAAACTATCCTAAAATAATATATGTAATATTATTTATGGGGCAAATTGATAATTCGCTATTTATAGAGTTGTTATATTTCTATTTAAATAAATAGAATGTTATACCATATATTTTATGAGAAAAGTATGTTATAGAACATACAGTATGAGCGGTACAAATGTTACAAAATATATGGTACAAAGAAACATCTAAAATAGAAAAAAAAAAAAGAATTAGCACTCAAAGACATAGAAATATCTCTCTCCTAAAAAGGGTTTTAGTAAATTTCTCGTTAGTAATTTGTATGAATTACTATTATAGACAGGATATTTGGATGACTTATGGTTTGTTACAACCTAACTTTAAATAAGTTGATCAAACCTCGAAAAGAAGATATAATCTTCAGGTAATCTTTGTATAAAGATTAAACGATCCTAAATTGTCTAACATGATTCTAGTATCTTCCAAAGAATATTTTAAATTACTGTTTTCACTACGTCTAAGTGTTTTGGAAACTCAACACCTTACAACTCAATTAGCATCCATTCCCCAAAGTCTTTTTGTTATAAAGAAAAAGTGAATTTAGGGATTTGAATTCATTCAAAGAAAACAAAATGGCATGTCCTATGTTTTATATTTCTCTTCACTTTTGTTAAAGATATTTTTGGCAATTTAAAATAAATTCAAATTCAAAGGAGTGGGTTTCCAACCACTGTAGCATACATTTGATGAGTACTTATCTAATAAAAATGGTTTTTTTTACTTTTCTTCTCTGTAGATACTAGTTCAAGTTTTATTTAGAATATGCCTAGTTTGATTCCTTGTCTTATTGGAGTAGATCAATTTTTTAACGCAAAAAGACTTTGGAATTATTAACATTTTTTTCTATTATTAAGAAAAATTCTAACTATGAACTAAAAAGTTGATATGTGTGTTCATTTAAATAAATCAAGAATTATATATTCTAATAAATAATAATAAATCTGTTGATTTCAACAGAAAATTGAGTTGAGAAGTTGAGATCATGTATATTAAGATATCTGATCTCATGTTACGGGGAGCTTTTTAATTGTTTTTTTAGAACATAGATAATTTAAACTTTATTGAAAAAACCAATTCTTGCATAATTCTTGTTTTTCTTATTAATATATGTTTTCAATAAAAAAAAATATTTTTTTTTTCATGGATTCTTAATTTGATAAAAAATATATTTTTATGTTATTGAATGAGCACGTTATTATCAAGATTCTGCATATCATTCTAATACATAATTATCCATAAAGCAATCTATAATATTATTGTAAAAAGAATTTATTCTTCTTCAAAATAACAATATGTTCCTTCATATCATAGTTAGTAAACTTGAGCTAGGTAAACATGACCTCATCAAGATCCATTGAATGTGAGTGGTGGCCTTTAAACATATTTCATAACATAACCAAATGATATGGGTCAAAGCCTGAATTATAATATATCATTTTTTCAGGTTCAACACCTGTATTCTAAGAGTCAGTATTAGGCTTGTTAGTGGGCCATATTTCAAATCAATGTCCTAAGTTATAGTAGTTATTTTCACCTTCAATAAGCAAACACCCATTTATTAGTTTATGCATACCTTTAGCATATAAGCACAATAAACATCTTTTATCATTAAAAACAAACATGAAGCAACTTATCTTAGATAAGATATTTTATGGTGATTTTCATCTTTTCTTTAATATAACCAATTCCTTACCTAAAACCTCTAAAACACTAGTTAGGGTTTATAGTTACCACAAAACTAGGTGGACTTCTTTTCTTTTCTTTTACTATTTTTACATATAGTTCGCTGACATATCCGTTATAACATGATTCACACAATTCAATAATAAATAGCAATTTAAAATTAATTTGTACATTAAACAATTTTTTTTCTATTTATATTCAAATAAATTTTATAAATTCCATTCAAATATCTACTAACATATTCTAAAATAGACTTAGCTATAATAGTTAGTCATTGTGTTTTTCCCCATATCATTGTCACTAGTTAAATAGCTTTTTATTCTAGCAAAATGAATAGTGCTTGCTATATGTAGCACTCCTCAATAAATGAGGAGGGAAAATGTGTGAAGGGAAAATATAGCGAGTTGGTCGCGAGAAAAAAAAGTTGGGTTTAGATTTTGATCTAGAGATGGAGAATCTACTAGAATTGAGTCTTGATCCTTTTTCTTTGTAGGTGATTTTGGTGTTAGAAAATCCAATCTTTTGTCAAGATTTACAAAAAAACATGTATTCAATTTGGAATCCAAATTCACCATTGATTTTTAATTTGCCACTTGTAGTTGTTAAGGCTTAAATTTGGGGCACTACTGGCCAAGAAAAGTCTAATATTTTCTTTCTTTCTTCATTCATCTAAATCATGGATATTTCTAGTATTTTTAATATGGTATTTGTCTTTTTTTTTAAATTTGCATTTAGGTCTATCAAATTTTGATAAAGATAACCAAATTTTATTGGGTTTAATTCCTTCGTTCATTTTGGTTTGGTGTAGTAATTTCTTATTCAGGATCTGCAATTAATGTTTTAAACAAATATAGGAATTTTAAAGAAGTTTGTGAGATTATATGGAAAATATCTATTAAATAAGGCACTCTTTGAGTTCTCTAATTGTAAAAATATGGTTACAAAATGGTTGGAAAGAATTTGTTGAGCATTACTCATTAACCCTTGAGTCCTTGTTGATTTTTGAATATAAGAATAATTGTCATTTTCTTGTTCTTATATTGGACAAGACTGCTATGAAAATAGACTATTCATTTGGCATCTCCACTGTGTTTCTTTTGAAGAATTTATCAACCAAGCTTGTGATTATGACTATTTACATCATTTCTAATTGAAGAATCATGTTTTTCTCTTAGATTTTACTTGTCATCATCACATAAGAAATTTGTTTTCCTTTATTGTTAGGATTCATGGGATTTGTTGATGGAGCAATTCACAATCTATTGTATTGATTAATTTCCTCTTTGGTTAAGTAGATAGCATAATAAGTTATGTAAATAAATTCTTGCGTGTTGAACTTTCTAGAACGAAGTGGTTTGGTGGTCAAAACATAACATTTGAAATGCCTAACATGCATGCTTTTACAATAAAAATTAACTCATCTCTCTTCTATCTAGTTTAAGGACTCTAATATGATATCTCTCAACATGTAGCAATAATTGCAAAGTTGTTGCATTTAAAGATTTTTTACCATTTGTAATTTCACCATTTAATATAAATGATATAATTTGTACCCAATTCAAATTCTTTTATAATTTTTTTTATATTAGAAATCTACACTTTCAAGTATATTTGTTTTATTTCAATTTCTTTCTCAATCTTAATCACTCAAAAAATTCTCATTGGAATCTCAATGTGATAACTATTTCATTAATCTCATGTATAAAGGGTACGACCAGAAGACACAGTTTTCACAAGAAAGTTATGATCTAGCTACTCAATATTTCAATCAATCTATTATGTCGTCTCAAGATCCATGTGAAAATCTACTTACAACTAGAAAGATAAAACAATCGAGCAACTTTAAGGATGAAGAAGATATTTGCCTTATAGATGCATGAATCAACACTAGCATGGATCTAATATGTGAAAATGAATAAAAAAGAAGGCATATTGGAAAAAAAAAAATCACGATAACTACAACTAAAACAAGAAGTTTGTATCTGAGCAAACATCAAGTTCTCTAATGCATCATTGGTCATCCATTCAATTAGTGGTGAATAATTTTTGTTCGCACTATGCATAAATAAAAAATAGAAACTAAAATGATTTCACCTATGAATACAATGTATTGTTTATATAAAATTCATATATTTAAATTCATTTAAATATTAATTTTTTAACACATTCCAATGTGCTTTAATATTAGGTCAATGAAACGAAGATTGCAAATAGAAGTGATTATTTTTTATTCAGTTCGGTTTTTACCTATAGTAACAACCAAACCAAAATTTTGAAGGAAAAAAAAACCGGAACCAATTCCAACCGACCAGTTTCGATTTGGTTTGGTTTTTTATGTCAAAAACTAAATAAACCTATATTGTTTATTTGGGCTTTTTTTGACTTTCTAATGGGCTTTCTGATGGGCTTGTAATTGATGTTAATATTGTCTGATTTTCTTAAAAGATTCCAAAATATATTTAATTTTTTTGCCATTGAATATTCATTTGTATTAAATTGTTAGTGTTAATCTTGAGTTCAATATATTTTTTGCCTTCCTAATATTTTTCTTCTATTTTGTTTGAATGAGTAGGACTCCTGTTGTAGAAGAGTTTAAATAACACACACCAATAAGTTAAAATCTAAATTACAAAGCATTAACTTATAAGGGCTTAAAAAAATAAATAACATTGTCATAAAACACTCAAAGCCAAAAAAATAAATCTTCATTGTGCACATCATCTTAATAAAAAATAACATGGGATAGTTAATACTACTGACATTAAAACTTGGAATTCAAAATCTAGAATTATAACATGATAAATTAAATTAAAAGATAAAAAAATAAAACGTAGTATTTTTATCATATATTTTCAATAAATGTCTCGATTTTTAAACTAATTATCATCCATTGTTAGATGTAACTTTCCATCAAATTCTACAAAATAAAAATTAGACATATTAGAATGAAAATGCATTAATTAATAAATCATACAATAAAAGGTGTGAGTTTATAATAAAAATTACTTGATTCAAGGTTTTCGTAAGTTTCAAAATCATTCACCAAGGATCTAATATCAGTTGGAATTGGTTCATGATGCAACCAATTTTCACAACAAATAAGTGTTTGGACTATTGCTGGAGATAGAAAACTTCAAAATTGATCGTGTATACGACCGCCTGTGCTAAAGGTTGATTCGAAAGTCACTATGGATATAGGAATAGCTAGAACATGTTGTGCAACCTTCGAAAGTATCTTATATTTTGAAGCATTACTCTTCCACTAACCCAAAATATCTAATTTATCATCATTAGGATCCTCACAATCATCAACCAAATACCTCTTAACCTCATTTATATTTTTCACATTATCTTCTTGTAAATGCCTTTTAAATCGAGATAAAGTGTTAACATCTACCTCCATATATTCAATAGCATTGTTAATATCTAATTTATGCCTATTATCATCCACCACTTCATTAGCTTTCAAATAAAACTCATACAAGCTCACTAAATTATCTTTCACATTTTTTATTAGTAATTGTGTTTTGTCATAATCATACAACTCACCAAAACAAAATTTCACATATTTCAACTTGAGATGTGGATCCAAAACATTAGTCATATACAATAAAAAAAAATCTGATTTACTTCAAACCCCAATATTTCTCAAACTTTAACATTAAGTTCATCACTATTCTACTTATAAGATTATCTCTACTTTTACACAATTGAAACATGTTTGTATGCATATAAATCAATTCATTAAAGAAAGAATTTGATGTAATATGCAATAAGCTAGAAAATCTCAATGTAACCATGTAAAAGATCTTTAAGAACTTCAACAAAGTTCTAGCATTTTCCTAATCCTCCAAACTAGGTAGCCCTATATTTTTTTTATCCCCTTTTGAATCAACCTCCAAAAAGTAACTCATATATCTAGGTTCAATTTCATCTAACCTCACAAACACCTTTTCAAACTTTTCAGCAGCTTCTAACATAAGATAAGTTGAATTCCATCGAGTTGCAACATCTAAACACAATGATTTCTTACACTCTAGATGCAACTTTTCTACACACTTCTTAAATGCAAGTTGCCTAGAAGGTAAAGATCTCACAAACTTAATTGCATTTTGAATCTTAACAACTGAAACATTAATCTCTTTCAAGCCATCACACACAATGAGATTTACAATGTGTGCACAACATCTAACATGCAAATTCTTATTTGACAATATATTAGTTGACCAATCTTTCATCACATTCTTTAAATATGAAATAGTTACATTATTATAGCTTGCATTGTATACTATAACGAGTGTTTTTAAACCCGACCCGGTGGTTCACTAGGCCCAAGACCCGGGTCACGGGTTTTGACCAGGTCATCGAGTCAACCATAATTTTTTTATAAATAAAAACGACGTTGTTTTGGTTAAAAAAATAAATAGTCAATGAATTACAATCGGGTTTTTGACCAGGTCTTACTGGGTTATCGGGTCAACCCGCCGGGTCAGCCGAGTTTTTGACTTCCCTTATTTTTTCATAAATCCGGCTTGGTTCCTACCCTGGGTCAGTCGGGTCCTAGGTTGACCCACCAGGCCGGGCCGAGTTTTAAAACTATGACTGTAACAGTTAAAAGTTTATCAACCCCCCACTCTAACAAACAATTCTCAATAACTTGACCAATTATCCCACTCATATGATTGAAAAATTGACAAAAATTTAAAATTCTTTTATGAAAATTCCACTAATTATCAATCTAATAAGTTGTTAAGGACATATAGTTAATGTTTTAGATTGATATCCATGTATATGTTATTAAGCATAATCGTTGACCCCTAAGAGTTGTCCTTAATCTTCCCTTCTCTTCAACATAAATTTTCAAACAATCTCTCATAACAGTGAAACGAGAAGGAATGTCAAATCTAGGTTGCAAGATCTTAGAAAATAATCTAAATCCCTTACCCTCCATAAAATTAAAAAACAACTCATCAATTATAACCATTTGTACTAGTGTTTGTCTACATTCATCATAATTATAATTTATTACCTTAAGAGTTCTCACATTTCAATCTCCTAATTCACCATTCTTTTTCTTAGGTTCTAATACCAAATATTTTTGGTTCTTATCAACCACAAAATGAAACTTTTTGCATACTTTTAAATGACTCCACATATTACTTGTCCCATTAATAATAGTATGACAAGCATAATTCTTTCCACAATTTAGCTCTAGGGGTTTTAGGATCGTTATCAAGTTTTGTAAAGTGATCCCAAATTTGTGACTTTTTTCTATCATCAACGTTTCTTTTCCTTGATAGAAGGACTTGAGGTTGTTAACCTTTATTATCTGTGGTGGATCCTGCAGTAGTTGATGTTGGGTTAGTGTTTGAAGTTGGGGCATTGGTTGATGTTGGGGTAGTGTTAGTGGATGAAGCATTTTGATTTTTAAGGTTTTCCATATGTAATTACCAAATGAAAACATGTTAATATTTATGCATGTTGAAATGTGCAGTACAACTTTTAAAAAAGGTCGATATACGGGATAAAGTGATGAAAAACGTAGCATTTACCAAACAAAGAACTCGAAAGAATAATTAATTGCAATGCCATGATGCAACAGCCAATAACTATGGGTAAAAGAACCTAAAAAATAGATAAACATACGAAAACATCAATTAGAAACAATCAAGAAAGAAAATAAAGGATTAAAAAACCAAACTGAAATAAAGACTACATAAACCAAAAGAAGCAATAGACAACCAACTGGACTTGAAGCACATAAACAACAATGAATCTCGACAACCTCACTTGGAAAAATGCAAAAAGCTTATGACATTGAAGGCAACCAATCCAAGATGAAAACAACTCCAAACCCTTGTAAGAAACACAAAATCCACACCAGAAAAATAAACAACTGGGCAACATAAAAGTGTATGATGAAACAAAATGAACAAAAAGCTAAACAATAATTGAGGCAAGAATAGAATCACGAAGCCAATTGAGGCAAAGTTAGGTAAGAAAGAACCTTAGCACCTTTGCAAAATCAATTCTTCCACATACAAAAAGGTCACGTCTAAGTACCAAATACTTGAGCATAAAAAAAAAGTATCTATTGTTGTAGCAATAATAAGAGTTTCATATCCACAGTTAGAATTATCAACAAGGGAAGATTGGTTAGGCTGAAGACTTAGATTTCAAGAGTGACGACTCATCACAAACCATGTGATAGTTGACACGATCAAAATATTGATGTCTTATCTCAAGTGCAGAAGTGTCGAAGTAATAAATAACCTGGCAAGACTGGGGTCGAACCACGGGGAGGTGAACTATATAAAATTATAAACAACAAATGAAAAGGAGTTGAATGGAACTTTTGAGATGTGATATTGATGTGAGTATTAATCAAAGATAACAGCAATTGTTAAGGTTAGAGGATCCACTAATAGTATTAGAAATAAGTATAATATAAACTCTTTTTATTAATCAACTAAAAAGCACACACAAAGGAGGTTCTAATTCGATGATTTATCCTTAATAGTTCATCATAAATTTTTAACATGATCATATTAATTATCTTATTTTAGTAACATCATACTTTTAAATATTATCAGGAATTCATGATATTAACTTATGTTAACAAAAAATCAAGTTCCTTTCATAGCACAGGTGTCGATTATACCATATAGTAGGCTATAAAAATGTCAAGTATTTGTTGTACCAACGGTTGTACAACACAAATCTAGATTAAGCATTTAACAAGCAACGTATTAAGAATTAGTAAGATAAAAAGATAAGACATGTTAATAACAAACTTTATTGAATATAAACATTGAAGTCCATGTTAAGTTTATATTATACTTATTCTAACACCATTAGTGAAACCTTTTCACCTTAACATAATAAACTTAGCTAAACATTGTAAAGAAGAGAAACATAAATAAACTAGATAAGAACATAGTTATGATGAAAAGCATAAACAAGAGATTAATGAAAGCAAAACTTAAACATTACAAAAATACAAAGAAAAAAAGCAAGAATATGATCTTGATCTGAACACCAAGATGTCTAAATGTATGGCAAATACCTTCTTTTATAGGCTAAAATTCAGAACTATTGATTTGATGACTAATTATTGAGTGGGTGGCTACCTCTTGACTTGGTGACAACCATTATCTTCTTGTCTGAACAAAACGTCATTGCTAACGTCAGAATTTGAATAGATAGTCCTCATGAAAGTTTTAGGCATTTGTCTCAGCTTTCCAACAAAACAAGAATGAGCTCATTTAGATTTCTAGAACTCAAGACATGGGCTGAACACTGAACAGTGTCTGGGCTGTAGGATAGATTTCGACATCTCTTTTGTTGCTACAATTTGAACTTGAAAACGACCGTTTTGAATCTTGGACTCTCATGAAAGTTTTAGGCCTATGTCTTAGCTTTCCATCCATATAAACTAGACTTAAATCCATATTCTACAGCTCTAGTTATGATCCAATAACTGAATGGTGTTCCAGTTTGAATTGAACCAGTATCTATTCTTTAAGCTTAGCCCTCTCTTTATCTTTTCACTTTCAATAGTTAAACACATCAATCAATCCTTTAAATTGTGAGATATGCCTGCATTTCAAATGAGCATTTACCATAAATTAAAGATATCTTATGTTATCAGACTTGTTATTATAAAACATGCTTAAGTTAGGGAATTTAATCATACTTTAAGTGCAATATGATGATATAAAACCTTGATAAAAATACTTTTTTAAGTACTAATCAATAGTCAACTCTCTACTGTTTGTAAAATCAAAGGAAATTAAGTATTGATTTTTTACAACAAGCACATGTTGATTTAACAGAATTTAGAAACATCGAGAAATCAAAATCATATGTCAAAGAAAAAAATAACAGAGAGAGAAATCTTATTTCAAAGAACTGAATAAAGGTGCTTATATGGAATGTTGTTGAGGCTTGGGGGTGTTGCTATGATTCTAGATCCAGAGATGCAAATTGAAGAATGAAGATTAAAAGGCTATGTGTGGCATGTAGGAGCTTGGGTGGGAGTGGTTGGTTTGCTAGATATGGTGCTGACAAATGAAGATTATGGAATAAAACGAAGAATTGGTTATGGACTTGTGAGTGTTGTAGTGGGAAGTTATGAGGATTGAGAAGGTGTGGCGTGTCTATGTCTCTAAATGGAGGGGGGACTGCTACGGTTATTGGGTTAGAATAAATGTTTTTTTATTTATAGTACCTTTTCTTTTAATCTGAACCAGTTCGATTCGGTTAGGGTTTATCGGTTTCAACATTACAAAACCAAACCAAACCGGAAATTTTCTAAATATTATAATCGGTTTTTTTTCATGGTTCGGTTTTTTTTGTTATTTTTTTTTTGTTTTCTTGGTTTAATTGATTTTTCAGTTTTTTTGTTCACTCCTAATTGCATATCAAAAAATTTAAGATCAACCATTCTTATTTCAACATTGTTGGGAGAAATTGAAGAGCCAACCTAAATGGATGATTGAAAACTCAAAAAATAAGTCAAAAAATATTAGAAATGCAACTCCCGCATCTTATTCTCTTCTTACTCAAAGTTCAACCAACTTAGAAGAAGATGATGTTGTATTTGGTGACAACGACAATATAGAGAGACCGATAGATAGCAGAAGAATTGTCTTAAGCTAAGGGCCACTTGAGCAATGGCCCAAGACCCCGCTTAATAAAAAGCTCTAAGAATAAGTAAGATATATTTATCAATTATGCTTTATAAATAAAGATTGCTCCACTTAACAAAAGACCATAAATACAAAATAAAGATTGTCTAAGGCCTTACTTTGTCTAAGGCCTCCATCCAGTTTAAGTTAACTCTGTTAGGTAGATAGACAACAACAAAAAACAATTTAAAAAAAAAGGGTAGCATAAGTTCTCATGTTTGATCGATCTTATAGGATTGTAAAGAACATGAAATGAAAACAGAATGTAAGAAGATTAAAAAAAAAAGACATGCTTTGGAGGAAAAGAAAGTAATGACAAAATATAACAAGGCAAAGTCAGAATGAGACAAGATTGTTAATATCCAAGAACTTTTATTGCAATAACAACAAGAAAAGGAGAGAATAATATTGACAAATATGACATACATGCCTTGACATTTGGTTGAATATCATAAAATGCATCAAATGAAGATATTAGTTAAACGAGGTAATAATAATATGAAATAACATATACTAGAATATAATAAATATCCTAAAATGAAAAGGGGTTAGGAACAATGATTTTATTGTAGCACAAGACACATTTCATTGTAGATTACAACAATAAAATTACTATTTTGCCCCTCATTCAAATAACAAGTGGTCTTGGTTATGAGAGTATCAGGGTCTTTTGTTTTATAAGAACAGTGAAAATACTAAAATTCCATTGGAGATAGAAAAATTATATGCCTTTAGTTCAGGGGTATTATCAATTTTTTATGTTTTATGTTATGTTTAGATTACTAAAATACCCTTTAAGTCAACAAAATCAAAGCTTTTGGTCTAGGGATATTTATGTCTTTTCAAGTTTTGTTTTTTGTGTTTTATCAAAGGCATTATTATGTTTTACCATAATAATATAATATTAAATTTCAAAAAGTTGTTGGTGCTAGCGTGAGAGACACCCCCACACTTTGGGCGGTGTGAGCAGCACCTCGCGATGGTTGAGCCTGTCAATCCACAGTGTGTTTAGATGCTTCTTTACGTTCTCTTTCAGGCGGTACGTCATTGATAGTTGGGTAGTTTGTCGCCAGTGAACTTTTCTTCTTCTTTTTTTCCTTTCTCCTCCCCCAAAAAATTCATTCTGGTCTTCTTTAATTTTGGCATTTGTGCTTTGGTCATTCTTTTTTTTAATTTCTTATTTGTATCCCTAACTCTTTTATAAGAGCTTTATTCAATTTAGTTCTTCAATTCAAATTTGTAATATATGATACTTTTAATTTGGTCTTTAATTATTTTATTTTTGATTTTTTTAATTGATCCTTTAAAAAAAATTAATTTCATCCTTCAATTTAAGTTTATTTTGTGTTATTATTTTCAATTTGATCCTTAATTTTTATTTTTTTATTTTTTTTTGTTGGAGTTATTTTTCTCTTTAATTTAACCCTATAAATGAAAATTTATGTCCTTTTTTCTTTTAATTTATTTTTTTTCATTTTTTCTTTTGTACAAGTGTTATTTCTTTTCAATTTAATCTTTCAATTTTGATTTTTCAAATATTTCTTTTTTTATGTGGTCTTTATTCTTCAAATCTTTTTTTTCTTAACCTATTTATAAAAGTTTTATTGATTTTTAATCTCACTTTTCAATCCAAGTTTATAGTGTGTTATTTTTTTTAATTTTTTTCTCATTCTTGTATTTTTTTTCTTTTTGTTTGAATTATTTTTATTTTTAATTTAACCCTCAATCAAACAAATTTAGTTGTTCTCTAATTTATATTTTATTTTAATTTTCATCATTATTTTTTTAATTACTAATTTTTTATATATATCCATTTGTGTAGTTATTATTTTTCTCATTATGTTTTTCTGTGTTTGTTGTCTTGATTCAATTTTTATATTCTTTTTTTACCCATCCAATTTTGTGCTTCTGTTGTTTTATTCCTAGGGTATCATGATTTTAATTAAAAAAATTATCTAATTAATATCATTATCTTTTTTTATTGTCTAATAAAATAAAATCAATTTATTAATTTCAGTCGGTCGGTCGGTGTTATAAATCAAGTCATTAATTTTTTTTATTTTCTTAAAACACATTTACATCATCAAACATCGTATTTTTGCTGAAAATATACGAGATTAATAGTATGGTTGTTAATAGTCTTAGGCTGTGGATGCTGTAAATACAAGTCACGAAGGAAACCTAGTAAGCAATATTTTTCAACACTCAAACTGTATAAAAGACCCAAGACCCAAGACCCAAGAGAGATTAATCCTTCTATGTTTTCTGCTTAAAGAAAGGATTTTGTTTCCCTTGTTTTAGTTTTATTTGGACACAAAAACCTGACGTTAATCGGAGAAAGATGGATAGATATACAAGTAATAAAATTACCCTGCTGTCTTGCAACTGATAATAAACTACACCACCTTACTTTTCGCTTCCCAAAGAAAATTTCAGCTCCCCAAAGGTTTTATAACAGGTAAGAAAACACCTCTCTTGTTTATTCTGTCGAGAAAATCGAGGGTTTTTTTTTTAGAGGGATAGTATAGAATATTATACCTTTCTTGGAGTGTCGTGATCTTCTTGCCGTCAAATTATTGTCTCCGAGACAACAGTCTTTAGTTCTTCACTTGTTCTGCTTTTGTTGTGTTGTTTCTTAGCAGACATGCCTGAAAAAGGAGATAGCCAATCATGGATTTTTCACCGTTCAAACTTTGTGCTCCAATGGCGTCTTCATGTACTAGCAGCCTTTGTTTTCCTCGGCTTGGTGGTTTTTGGGAGCATAGATGGGGGTACCATTAGAAGCATCGTCGAATCAAGAAGGTCCACGAAGCAATATTCGACCATGAAACCTCACACACAACACCCTCTCACAAATATAACCCAGCAACAAGAAACCCTTCGAAATTTCTCTGCAATCACAAAAAATGGTACCACCAATACCCCATTAGCCCAAGAGAGCAACGACAAGAAACCTCACACACAACACCCTCTCACAAATCTAACCCAGCAACAAGAAACCCTTCAGAATTTCTCTACAATCACAAAAAATGGCACCACCAATAACCCATTAGCCCAAGAGAGCAACGACAATGATGCCAGGGTCCCACCTAGTTCTAACATAGTACTGAAAAACGACGAGAATGTTTCTTTTGCTCAGAAATATTCAGATGGAGTTTTGGAGAATTTAGCCTCACGAAGGAATGGATCAGATGGTAGTGTGAAGTGGGTGTCAACTGAACTGGAGCCAAACTTGACGGAAAACCTTCTTTCAAGGTGGCTAGCCCCTGAAGGGGAGCCTTGTAGAGAGTCACGTACGGTGGAGATTGTGATTCGTGGACTGGATGGTAAAGATTTGATTGAGTTGACAGCTGGTGATAGTCATGAATTTGGTTTTCAAGCTCTGGATGAGTCCAAGAATCTTGTTTGTTCAGGTGGCGATTATTTCGAGACTGATCTTTCAGGGGAGGCATGGAAATCAAGGCCTTTAGTCAGGGATTTTGGAAATGGGTCTTACTCTATTTTGCTTCAAGTTCATCCTGATTTTGCTGGTGATTATAATCTTACTCTTATTTTGCTCTATAGGCATTTTCAAGGTCTTAAATTTTCACCATGGAGATTTGTTTTTGATAAACAATTGCGTAAGTTTCGAATCAAGTTTGTTAAGGGTGGTGCTCCGTTGCCAAAGATTGAAACTTGTGAAAAATCTGATTTCAATAGAGATCTTTGGCTAGGAAGGTGGACTAGGCAGGCTAAAAATGATGGTTGCCAAATCAGTAATGATGGCCGGTACCGCTGTCTGGCGCCAGATTTTCCATGCCAAAGTCCTTGGTGTAGTGGTTCTTTAGGGTTGTTAGAGAGTAATGGCTGGGTGTATTCAAGCCACTGTTCATTTAGGCTTTTCTCAGCTGATTCTGCTTGGAATTGCTTGAAGAATCGCTGGATTTTCTTTTGGGGTGATTCAAATCATGTTGATACTATAAGAAACATGCTCAATTTTGTGTTGGATTTGCCTCAAATACCATCAGTTCCTAGACGGTTTGATATGAACTTTTCAAACCCGAAAGATGCATCTCAAAGTGTTAGGATTACTAGCATTTTCAATGGTCATTGGAATGAGACAATGAATTATGAAGGATTTAATTCCTTGATGGATAAAGGATTTAGGAATCTGTTGAAGAAGTACTTCTCAGAGGACACGGTGCCAGACACTATAATCATGAATTCAGGTTTACATGATGGCGTGCATTGGCATAGTCTTAGAGCATATTCAGAGGGAGCAGGGTATGCAGCATCATTCTGGAAAGAAGTCATGGATTCGGTGAAGCAGAGAGGGTTGGCAGTTCCACAGATCTTTTACCGGACAACAATAGCCACTGGTGGGTATGCAAGATCACTAGCATTTAATCCGAACAAGATGGAGGTATTTAATTGGGTTGCACTAGATAAATTTAGGCGAGCTGGGTTGGTTTCTGGTGTGATAGATAACTTTGATATGACTTTTCCATGGCATTTTGACAATCGGTGCAGTGATGGGGTACATTATGGCAGAGCTCCAGCTAAGATGAAGTGGAGGGATGGTGAAATCGGCCACCAGTATTTTGTGGACCTCATGCTGGCTCATGTGCTGCTCAATGCTCTGTGTTCAAGGTAGCAAGTGAAGGAGGCGGTTGATTTATTCTCTTGGCTGTCTATCAACAACGAGGAGCACCTGTCGCCAGCTTTGCGGAACTAGCACATGGACATCATGTTGGCTCACACTGCTCTTTCTTGGTTAGGATTAGCATTCTTTATTTATTTGTAGATGCAATGTTTACAAGGGTATATTATGAGAGGCCATAAAATTTTCGAAAGACAATAACTACAGCATCTATTATCATGTTCTATTGCAATTATTACATAGATATGGTGGGAGTTCAGTGTTCCTTTATGAAGTTCAATCAAATTGCATTGTTGAAATATGAAGTACAGGCATCTGGACTGCCTGGAATGATATTAGCTCATTATATGCATGTAACGAATTATATTTTCAAGTGAATTTCAATTGATTAAGCATTTTTCTGCAAGTGACTTGTGCGCAATGTTCTTACTTGATTAAGTAATCGTTTTGTGCTCTGGATGCCACTTAATAGCAGTAGCAGTTGCTCTACAGGCATAAAGTATTTAGGCAATGAGGGTCAAATGCTTGTTTACTTACAAATTCTTAGCTACGCATTTCATTCCGGTTATTAAACATCGTTTCATTGCTTTCTCAAACATTACACATATGAATACATAATTCATTCCCAGCTCTTTCTGCAACAAAAATTCACGAGTGAAATCTTCAAAGAATTCTCACTTTCAGAATGGTATTTCGAATGTGCGAGTGTGTGCTTTTGTATGTTTTTGTTAATGGAAGTAGCTATCAAAGACAGGTAATGTAAGAATTTTGTATGTTTCTGTTGTTCATGCTTATTCAATACATTCAGATAATGTAGATTTGTCTTCAACATGTTACCATGAAGTTCTGGATGCATGTTGAGGTTTTGACTTTTTAGAGGCTAACATATGAAGTGATCAAGGATGTTCCTCACAGCTCAATTAGCATCCATTTCCCCTGAGTCTCTTCTTTGTCGAGAAAAAGAGACTTTAGGAATCTGAATCCGTTCTCAAAAAATAAAATGGCATGTCCTTTGTTTAACATTTTTCTTCACTCTTGTTAAAGATGTTTTTGGCAATGAAAAACGAATTCAAACTCAAACGATTTCCAACCACTGTAGCATACATTTGATGAGTACTTATCTGGCAAAGGTGCCTTCTTTTGCCTTTTCTCCTTTATAGATACAAGTGAAAGTTTATTTAGAACATAATGACACATGAGAGAGGTAA
>Ga0325410_1004030_pt1 | contig 16519 bp, 7 predicted proteins | sample PopdelMetagenome_16_FD_206182 | JGI IMG/M metagenome (GOLD analysis project Ga0325410, IMG submission 206182) | Populus deltoides microbial communities from Bellville, Georgia, United States - Xylem-PdIQD-R3 | ecosystem: Host-associated > Plants > Phyllosphere > Stem > Wood/Secondary xylem...
ATGAATCCGAAGAATATTACCAACTATTAAACCCCCCCGAAAGCGCTACCTCCACTGATGAAGAAGATGATGAAGAATGGTGTGAATATGAAGAAGGAGGAGAAGAAGTTGATGATGTTGGAGAGACCATTAAACGTTCCCAGTATCGAAGGAGAAGGATAATAAAGATAAAAAAGAGAGCCTTAGTTGAGTTCATATTGTTTCTCATAAGCATAACCTGCTTAATTCTCTCTTTAACCGTTGAATCCCTCAGAAACAAGGTCCTTTGGGGTCTAGTTTTATGGAAATGGTGCCTTATGGTCCTGGTTCTCTTCTGTGGCCGCCTTGTGTCGGTTTGGCTTGTAGGTTTTCTTGGTTTTCTCATAGAACGCAATTTCATGCTCAGAGAAAAGGTACTCTACTTTGTTTTTGGTTTGCGCAAGAGTTTTCAACATTGTGCATGGCTAGGATTGGTTCTACTTGCATGGATGAGTATGTTCCATGATGCCCACAAACGCAACAAGACCTTGAAGAGGACTTTCCGTGTTCTAATTGCTGTCTTTATTGGAGCTACCATATGGTTACTAAAGATTTTACTTGTCAAGGTTCTTGCTTCATCTTTCCATGTTGCTACTTTCTTTGACCGCATGAAAGAAAGCGTCTTCCACCACTACATTCTCGTTACACTCTCCGGGCCGCCATTAGATGAGAATGAGAGGGAAACTCCTCGCCGGCTGACGCCAAGGCATTCGAAGGCATTGCCTGTGAAACAAAGAGAGAGGGCCTCACAAGACATGCCTATATCAAAATCCAAGAGGTACGAGTCGAGGAGAATCGATATGGAGAGGCTGAGGAAGTTAAGTATGATGACTAGGGCAACTGCTTGGAGTGTGAAGAGGTTGGGGAGTTACATTAAGTCATCGGGATTGTCGACGGTATCGAGGACGGTTGATGATTTTAGTAATGCAGAATCGGAGATCAACAGTGAATGGGAGGCTAGATGCAGTGCTCAAAGGAGTTTCAAGAATGTCGCCAAACCTGGTGCCAAGTAAGTTCAATTTCTTCTGCTAACCTCTCTGGTCATATGAACATCGGATAATATATATTTCCTTTATACGGTAGAGATAATTAACCGATCTCAATTCTGCTAACCTTGCTCGGTTTTTTTTTTTTTTTTTTTAAGGGTTAACATATCTCGAATCATATCATACGATGATATTTATTAGAAACTCGACAATGTTTCAATTATGTTGTCCGAAATTGAAATTGGGTTTCCTTAATTATTTTCGTTTGTTGTCACTAGATTTCGTAACAGAAATCCTGACATACCTAATTCTCTATTTATTAATCTTTAATAAAATGTGAGCAAGATGAAAGTTACAATAACAAAGTCAAGTTTTGGACAATTTTCTATAAACTTAGATTATATTTAGTATGATTTTTGTAAATTAATTTAAATGAAAAACAAGTCACAGATATATATATTAGGAATAACTTTTGACTTGGATCAAAAGTTTATTATAAAATTGAGTTAAAATTCTGTTTTTTAATTACAATTTGAAAATTACAATTTGAAAATTCTGACTTATATCTTCCTTTAGAAAAATGATTTGAGTTATTTTTATAAATCATGTTTTAAAATGGTTATAACTTATTTTTTTCATAAATTATTTATAAAAATAACTTTTAGATTATGATTTAAAGTTAGAAATCATACCAAACAAATTCTAAATTATTAATTTCTAATGCATTCTTTATAATAAGACAGTAGTTGTTGTCGTTTTTTAAAATCTTTTTGAGATAAATAGTTTTTTCTAAGCAATTTTAAATATGAAGGAAGTCTTTGTATTTTATTAGTAAAACTTACTATTTGAAATTCAACGGATTTGTTATTTTTTTTTTGTTTTTTTGTGAAATAATTGAAATGAATGAACTTTTTACCATAAAGTGAAATTTAACGGATTCCTTGTCTTTGTTTTTCTTCTTATTAAATAATTTAAATACGTTTTTTTTTTTTTTTTTTTTTTTGTCTTTTTGGTAAAAGACTTTCAACTTTTCAAGTCTATCGAGGCACATAAATCCTTGACAATTTCTTGGCAGTGGCACATTTGATGGTGTGGGGTTGACGTTCGTGTTTTTCAAAATTCACACCTGGGAAACCTCTATCCTCCTTTGTTCCTTTCTGATTTTAGCTTTTGAAAGCCAATCATACTACAAAGCAACAAAATAAGGAGTACGATCAGGAGGGGTAGTCAGTCCGAATTATTGATGGATAAATCGGGTAATTAACATATAATATAAAATAAAAACTAATTAATATAGTGCGGTCCTTATTATAAATGGATAAAATAAAAAATAACTAATCAACACGGTAGCAAAAAATTGTGGTAAATCATCGATTGGTGGGTAGGCGGTAAAGAAGGGGTGTTGGTAAATAGGTATGTTCTCATATGATCTCTAGTTTAACTCTCTTTTTTTTTTTAATTTTTTTTTCTCTTTATTTATTAATATTGATGGTGGTGAATCGCAGGATATTTAAAAGCCTTGTTTGAGTTATAGGAACTTATTTTGGTGTGTCTAAGCTAATTCAAGATAATTTATACATTAAAAAAAAAATCTTGATGAAATAAAACATCTTTAAATGTTGTGGTTCTAAATCAAAATATTTAATTAAATATTATGTTTTGAAATCGTGATATTAATTAAATTTAAAACTAATTGGTAGATCAATTCATGAGAAAAATCATAAAATTATCAAAACTCGCCGGTTAGAGTAGTAATTTGTTTTAGTATGACCTTCAATTTGTTTTAGTATGACCTTCGAGTTTTTTTTCTTTTTAATTTTATATTTTCAATTGTTTTGATTGGTGATTTGTCTTAATGAATTTTTTAAATTGCTCTCTCTCGAGTTGTCGGGGTCTTCAAAAAATTCTGAAATTGACTTGATTTTTTATTTTTTAAAAAAATTTAATTTTATTGTTTGTGAAAAATTAAAAATGAGGGAACTAAAATTAAAATTTTGGTAAAATAGAGTCCTTTTTCAAAAAAAAAAAAAATGGTGTCAGCACAACATTAAGATTTTGTTCAATTTTTATTTTGATCGCTTGAGTTTGAAATTATACGATTTAAAGCAAAATTTCATTTTATATATATTTTAGTCCATGAATTTAAAAGAGAGAATCTTTAAAAAATGATGATGGAGAAAGAGAGGTTGATTGTTCCAATTCCATTCAAGGTGTTTCTCTTTTCTCTTTACAAGAGAAGTATCAATAAGCTGTTTTTTACTTTCTTATCACTTCAAAAGGTAAATCAAGGTTGAGAGAGGTTTTTTTTTTTGTTTTTTTAAAATCAATTTGGGGGAGGGGGGGTGTTTGGGTAATGAAATTAGTTTATTGAAGTTATAAGATCGTGTTTTCAAGTGTTTTTAAGTTAAAATAAATTAAAAATTAGATTTTAAGGGTAAAAAATTGCACATCATGATTTTCAAGCCACCTTTGTTGTTGTTAAATTCTAGGCATCAATCAATTTGCTGTCTGCTTCGTTTTTGTTTTTTATAAAATGCTTAGGTGCGAAGGTTGAGCCACCGAGGCCCTTGCCTGCATCTATCCTTTTTGTAAATATTTTTTTTAAAGAATTAAAGAATTTAATATATATATATATATATATGTATATATATATATATATATGTATATATATATATATATATGTATATGTATGCACACACTTTCTTTTAAATTTTTTAATGAATTAATGATATTTTTTAGATATTATTTTATTCAATCCTGTTTAATTGTTACTTTGTTCTTGAACATAGTTATTTTCTGCAACCTATTATAATAATTGTTTTTATTTGATTACTTTACTATGTACGCTAATTTTTGATATTATATAATTAAATAAAAAATAGTTTCAGAAAAATGAACGTAATTAAGTTTATAATTTAAGTTGCAAGTTTGATGGGTTGACATAGATTAAATTAATATTTCGTCACCTCAATATTATTAAAAAGGATTGTCTTAAATTTTTTTTAAGTGAAACCATGTTTATATCTATTTTTTTTTTTTTTTTTTGCCTTTAAACCTGCAAAGTTCACTGAGTCACATTATAACAACCTTTACATAATTTAATTTAAAATCTCAACTAGGAAAATATTCAATATTAAGAAGGTTTCAAAAATGACTAACTATATCGGGTTTAATAAAAATTCCAAAGAGTTTCCCACAAGAGTGTTATATAATTATTACTTTTTTATACACACGCTTTAAATTAATTAGGATGCTATTTTACTAGAATTGAAACTTGCTTTCGGAATGATGAGAGAATGTTATTTAAGGAACAACTGTTTTTATAAAAATAAATTAAAAAGAAAAAAGCACATTAATGAGACAAAAGGATTAAGTTTGAGATATATCTTTTCTTATCTTTATTTTAAATTATATTTATTTTTTTGGGTATGTCTTCTTGATGATTTTTATTCGTATTAATAAAAGTTGTATTAATAAAAGATAGAAAAAGTTGGTATATTTCCTTAAATTAAAGATATTAATAAGAAAAAATAGATTTATACTAGCAAATTATTTTATTTCAATTGAATTTAAATTACTAATCTTCTTGTAAAAAAATATTAGTGTCATATAATTAAGTAAACAAAATTAAAGGTTTTTTTTTTAGTGTATGATGAGATACCTTTATCTATATCTATTTTTAATTTCATGACTTAATCTTTAGTTAGCATCATATCTCTTTTTAATATTTATTAACATATATAATCTTCAATTTATTTTATTAAATGCATGCATCGGATTTTGTGTTAATGATAAAAATATTTGAAAAAATTACTTTGATTATCCTATAATTTAATTATTTTTTACTTTTCCTTAATTTTTTCAAAAATTACAGTTTACACATGAACTTTATAAATTCATAACATTTTACATTGTGTCTAAAAAAGTCAACAAAAAAATCTAATTATTAACAAGATTGTAACAAGACATTCTATTGTTAAAATTATAAAATTATCATAAAATTAAAAAAAAATCACTTGTTGCTAAATAAATTTGGTAGCTTGGAATGCAACATCCGATTACATGTTGCTAAGAAAATATTAAAGAATAATATAAAACTATTTTAAGAACTTCATCAAACAATTTAAACTTTGGATCTAAGATAGTTTTTTTACATAGTATTAGAGCCTTGTTGACTAAGTGTTTCAAATTTCATAATTTTTATTCTAATTAATAAAAATTAAACATAAAATAATAAGGACATGTGCAAATTTCAAGTTTAAAAATTTTTACTTGAGGGATTGTATTAGAGAATAATATAAAACTATTATTAAGATCTCATCTAATAATTTAAATTTTTTGTTTGAGATAATTCTTCGACATAAACATCAATATAGATCATGCAAAGCTTTGTAGTCTTGACTAAACCTGGAAAAAAAAAAAATATATCCATGTTATGCAAAGTTTTGGTGGATTTTCAATGTTTTCTCCAACAAAAAAAAAAGTCCATCTAAGACAAATTTCAATGGCAATGATATGCATCCATCCACATGTTTGGTAAGTCAAGCCGGTATCGGAAGACAGATTGTTGAACTAAGGAATTAGTAGGGCAGGGAAAGAAAAGAGAGGCAACAACACCCACCTAAGCCAGCAGTGACTGTTGATTGAAGGCCACTTTCAGCCAAGTAATCTCAGTAGAGTTAGTGGAGGTAGATCATGCAGTAGCTAGGAGAAAATTTGGAAATTTAGTGTACGGGTTAAGATTTACAAATTAGGGATGAGAGTTTGTGAGTGTTTATGTTATATTATATATTAGAGGACATTTTTTTTATTTAAATTTAAAATTTATATTAACTGGGAATTAAATTGTAATTTCTAAAAGAATAAAGATAAAATACATGTGATTAGAGTAATTTTTCTTATCTTTTTACTATTTAAAAATATATATGAACATTTTTATTTACTTAAAAAAAATTACTATCGTCTACAGTATAGCACAGACAATAATTCAGTGATCACTAGGTGTGTATTTTTGTTGACATATTTTTTTCCTTTTTTGAATGTTTTAAGGTATATTGAAGAGGAAGATCTACTAAGGTTCTTAAAGACTGTAGAGGTTCATTCCATATTTCCTCTTTTTGAAGGAGCTGTTGAGACTGGAAAAATCACAAAATCCTCTTTCAGAAATTGGGTGGTAAGAAGCCGAAAACCCACTTTTTATATATATATAAAAAATGGTCTTAAAACCCTCACTTTAATATGTTTACAAGCAATAAAAAAGAAAGTCATAAGAATAATTTATTTATTTATTTTTGGTGATTAAGGCTTCTTCTTTCAAATTAGGATCAATAATTTGTTGTGTAGTTAACATGGAGATTCGATGGTTAATTAATTATCACACCATCATCAACACATCAAGCCCATATAGTATGGATTCGATTCCTGAATTCCATACACAGTACCATTTTTTCTCTTTTAACCCCTCTAATCAAGGACTAAAATGGGATTAACTTTTTCTGTATTTAAGGGAAAGCACTCAACACTTTATTCAAAGACGCATAATTTCCTTCTTTGCTATGTTTATATTTTCAATTGCTAGGTACATGCCTATGTTGAGAGGAAAGCATTGGCACATTCCTTGAATGATACCAAGACTGCTATCCAGCAACTTCACAGGTTAGCAAGTGCAATAATGACTCTAATTATAATTGTGATCTCCCTTTTGGTGACGGGATTGGCGACGACCAAGGTTTTATTTGTTTTTACATCGCAACTACTACTTGTGGGGTTCATGTTCCAAAACACTTGCAAAAGCATCTTTGAGTCTATCATCTTCGTCTTTGTCATGCATCCTTTTGATGTTGGCGATCGTTGTGTTGTCGATGGCGTCCAGGTAAAAAAAATATATTAATTCTTAAATATGGTTGAGTGAGAAGATTTTATATATTTTTTTTCTATTATTATTGCAGATGGTTGTGGAAGAGATGAACATTTTGACAACTGTGTTCTTACGGTATGATGCAGAGAAGATATATTATCCTAATTCTGTTCTTCTTACAAAGCCTATCAGTAATTTCAGAAGAAGTCCAGACATGGGGGATGGTATTGACATCACTATTGATGTCTCCACTTCTGTTGATGACTTCAATGCTCTCAAGAAAGCTATACAAATGTAAGTTATTAATCTCATTTGCATTCAAAATATTTCTAGTGTTAGACAAAATTAATTGTTATAGTACCTAGCTTGCCTAAACCACATTTGTTTTGCTAATAGAAATCGATATTTTCTAGATATTAGTTAATTATTATTGATTTTTATCTATATATCTAGCATATTATGTAACATATATATTAAAAATTTCTTGTTGTGCAATAATGAATTTATTAGCTTGAGAAACCTACAATTATGGAATACTGCAGATACATTGAAAGCAAACCAAAGCACTGGAACCCAAAGCACGCATTGATGGTGTGCGAGATAGAGAATGGGAAAGATTTGAAGCTTACTCTATGTGTTCAACACACCATGAACCATCAAAATTACGGGGAAAAGAGCAATCGAAGATCAGATCTTGTTTTTGAACTAAAGAAGATTTTTGACAAGCTTGGCATTAAGTACCATCTCCTTCCACAACAAGTACATCTTACGCATGTAAATGCGATCAACAATGGGGGAATGTCAATGCAATCTTGATACAAATGCATTCATTTGGAGTGCAAAAGGAAAATTATCACCATGTATCCCCAGGCATTAATTCAATATGGCCATACCGACTATTCTCTTACATATGTTTTCTTTTCCTTTTATAATTTCTTTTTAGCTTAAATTACAGCCAGAACTAATGATGGATAGACAATAAAATAAAAATTATTGAAGCAATATGATTGACTGTAATTTTAAACCCATTTATTTTTGTATTATCTATATTTATTTATTATAATAAAGTTGGTTATCTACGTCACAATACACACACACACACACACACATGAATAACATATAGTAACTTTCAATGATTCATTAGCCATGACAATCTCTTCTTCTTCTCAAACTTATTTTATCCATTATTCTATTATAGTATTAGATCTTATTGCATAACTACATATATGGCTACTCCAAAAAACATATCTCCTTCACATACCTCCTCAACATCATAACCATAACCCACAATAAACCCTACCTTAGTCTTGCTATTTTCACCCAACCCTCGTGGTGTCGGCTCTATACCACATATTTATAATAGTTTTAACCTTCATTATACGTATTTCTCTCTAAAACTTACAAATAATAATTAAATTTTTTAAAAAGCACATGTTTAGTCCATTCTAATAGGTTAGGGCTTATTTATATTCATATATGATAATCACTCATGTCCACTCAAAACTATAATCATTAATAACACTATAGAAGTCAATCCAGTCTATACCATATAAGTGAAATAAGACCAACTACTGATGAGCACTATGATTACATTCCTTTCAACAAAGGTATTGTTTTTGATTTTTGGTTATACTATGCCTTATACCAATTGGTCCACTTTAGCATCAACAATTATATCTCCCACTATAACATGCATTATATCTATGCTCAACGCTGATTGAACAACGTTAAAAATCTATGAAGATAATCTACTTGCAACGTGGAGAAACTTAAAGTAATGAACTCACAATGATTGTTAAACCCTCTAAACCTATAGAATTTAATATTTATCTATTGAAATGACTTTATACATAATTTAAAGATCTTGTAACTACTCTTATGAATGGGATGTAATTGGTATTCTTTACTAAACTGTATTTTTACTATTAAGTAATAAGTTTATTAATAAGAACATTTTTCATTACCTTTTTATTTGATAAGATAGTGATATGAAGACCCTCAAACCATTTATTCACTTTGCCCACATTTTTGTACCTTAATAAGATTGAGGTTAATACTCTAGTAATAATTTCTCAAATGATCGTGGGGGTAACTTTTATAGGTGAGGCCATTGATAATATGGTGAGGGTTTAACTCGTAATTTCTATTACAATTTTCTCTCATAACACCATTGAAATTAGTTTAATTTGTATTCTCATTTATGGTGTCAACTATATGGTTATATGGATAACTTAGCCACCTTTTGCCCTCTCTAGACCAACAATAAAAGAAAATATAATTCTCAATCTATAAGTAAGGAAAACTTATGGTATGTTAAATCAACAAACTTAATATTCTTGATAAATAATGGTAATAGTTTTACTAGCTCTAATTTTCCTGATTAGCACACAAACACTAGAGCTAGTCATCATATCACTTTAGATATAAGTGGCCTCTCACATATAGATTCATATAATGGTTCAGATCATCTTAAAGTGAGAGGATGGTAAGTATTAATATATATTATTAGTCATAATCATATTCACAAACCTATTCATACCTTAAATTTATCTTTTATTTTACATGTTCTTGATATAATCAATTTATTGCTCTCTCCATGTCAATTTGTTATTGATAATAATGTTTTTTTTATTTCATAGTTTTTATCTCATCAAGGATTGTACTTCTAATGCTATCTTTATTTCTGACACCATTAAGTATGGTCTCTATACATCATTTATGCTCTAGCTTCTTTGTCCAATCCTCATACATTTCCTACTGTTCAGGTATTACCTGAACTTTTACATTGTTGTCTTCGTCATCCTTATTCACATGTTCTACATCATTTAATTTCTATTAAAATTTTTCAATTGCACTACTTATTGTTTGGCGAATCTATTAAATCAACTTTATATCCTTCAAAATATGTAAGCATCGCTCCTCTAAATTTAATATTTAATGATGCTTAGAACCTTTTTACCATATGCGAGTTAAATTTCAAGTTTGTGGTATTTTTATGTAGTTTTAATAACTTGTTAGGAATTAATCGCATACTCATATAAATAACATGCAAACTAATTGAGTGGTGAATTTATAAAACTTTACACATATTTTTTTGATTGTGGTATTCCTTACCATGCCACTTACCCTTACACTCGTGAGAAAAATAAGATCATAAATCATTATCGTTAACATTTTGTTAAAATAGGGATTACACTACTTGCTCAAATATCATTGCCATTTACTTTTAGGTCATATGCTTTTAAAACCAATGTATACCTTATTAATTGCATGCCAGCTTTAATTCTATGTTCCAAATATCTATTTTAATATTTCTAAGTTAAAGTTTACTTGATATTGGTTAATAATGTATGGACATCCATTCTCACCATATATACATTCTTTGTCATTGTACTTTTCATTATTCATCCTTTATATTGTGGCGTGTATGACTGGAATAACGGATTTGCCTCCTAGAATTAAAGGAGTTTTGGGTTTAATTATAAAGTTATGATTAAAGGGTTTAGGAGTCGCAATCTAGTATTATGGTTACTTGAAAACCTAATGGTCTACGAGAGTCTGGGTAAGGGACTAGTTGTGCAAGGAAAAAATGCATCACCCCTATTGTGCCCTAACTATGGTAAGCTGCATTGTTAATTGATTGTCAATTTAAGACATGTTTTTATACATTGGTCTCATTAAAGCTTCAAAGTACATCTCTTTTTGTCAAGAAGTCTCTATGCTATCAAGTTAAATCTTAACTGTTCTAAGACCTTAATTTTAGCATTGCATTTATTTTCTATTTTTTATTTTTAATACTTGAGCTACAGTGTAATTGTATACCCCTAAATATTAAAGTTTATAGTTAAGTCCTAATACTCTGAATATTAATAAAATATTGTGGGATTTTTTGGTATTTTGGTCAAACCCTAATAGATAATCATAAACTGATTATGATATCTATTTTGTTTTTTTAAGATGATAAAAATATGATTTTGTCCTTTTTAGAAAATATACATGAAAAAACTTTAAGATTTGACCGTATGCACGAAAACAAAACATATTTTTTTATTTTTTGGAATTGTGAAGAAAACAAATCAAGTATTTTTAATATCAGGTCTGTATTTTACACTGTAATTCTACAGCCTGAAATTAGGAAAAATTGTTGGAAAAACATGCAAGGGACCCATAATTAATTTCAAAATGGTCCCTAATTTTTTTAGAATTTTTTCAAATTATCTAGGGTTTGTTTGGAAAAACACAATAATGTGTTTTAAATCAAACAAGATACTAATTCAAAATAAGCTACTCGTTCACCATTCACCAACTTAATAATCCAACAAATAAACAATCAAATATCAAATCTTGATAATTTCACAAATTATATTCAAATTGCATATTAATCCAAGTGAATCAATACAAACCCAAACATTATTCATGCATCAATATTTAATGTTCAAATATCGATCACAACCCTAAAAGTAAACTCACTAATCGACACAATTCACTAAATAATTTCAAACTAAAAACACACATCAATCCAAACCAATAATATCCAAGCAGTCCAAGAATATAGACAACAATGAGCAATTTATCCCAAAAGTCACAATATTTGAGCAATTTATCCTAAAATTCAACATATTTTAGCAATTTATCAAAAAAAAGTAATAATTTAAGGTTATGAATCAACCTTTCAAGGTGTTTGGCGCGTCCAGTAAATATAGGAATTATGTTGAAGGGGCTACTGGATCAACGACGGCGTGTGTACCACTAGTACCATTGCTGCTAATATATAGAATCTTGTGTTGTTACAACTGGAGGAGGAGCACCGCGTGAATCTAAAACTTTTTTATCTCCTCTTTGATTCCCCACGAATGGTGCAACAGATAGACACTTGTATAAGGAGCTCTGCTCCGTTGAAGTTTCGATCTTCTTCATGTTTTTTAGTTTAGATCTGTCTCTTCTCTCTACTGCTGCATTTTAATACTGCTACTGGTGAGAGAAAAGTTTACAAGATCTTAAACTACTACATCCCTTCTCGGATCCCCCATTAGCATAGCTATAAATAGATATCTGCTTTTGTTTTTTCTTCATAGTTGGTTGTTACTGCCACTGCTTGTAAAGGTTGTTTTGTGATGATTTGAGGCTTCTCTTTGGGTGGCCTGGATATGGGATTTTCTAGTATGAAAAATGGTTGTTTAGATGATGTTTTAATGGTTGAGGCTTTGTATAGTTTGGGGTCTATTTTAAGGTGTTTTGGTTGGAGTTTTCATGGCTGGGAGGTCTGTTTATGGTGGTTTTTTTTATGGTAGTGTTCATCTTTATCGAGGTTGTTTAAGTTAGGGTATTGTGGGGTTTTTCTAGGATAAATGGGGAGGCTTTGGGACTTATGTATTAATGGGATCTCAACCTTTAATGTTGAAGAATAGATCTCAGTCATTCATTGAAGCTAAGGATAAAATCTCGTTATGCTTTGCAACTTACAAAAGAAGACCAAGACTATTTTTACAATTAAGACAATCCTAGGTTTTTTTTTAAGAGAGAATATACATGTGTTTTTAGTGCATTTATAGCTATAATTTTGTCTTAGAGTGAAGCAAAAATACAAGAGTATAAGTTGGCATAAGATTTGTGTCGTATGGACAAAAACTTGTATTGCTTTCCAACTAACAAATGGAGGATCAAGATTGTTTTTATAGGCAGAACAATGTTGGGTAGTGTTTTTGGGAGAGAATCTGTAGGTGTTTATAATGTCTTTAAAGATGGAATTTTAACTTAGAATGAAGTACAAATACTAGGGTATAAGTTGACATAAGATTTGTGTGGCATTATGAAGGGGTGAGGGTGAAATTAGGGCTGAAAGGTGGGTACTTGGTTATCTTTCTGTCCTGTTTTAATGGGAAGAAGACAATGAATAATGAGATTATGGTATTTTTAAATTTGATCCCTAAACCTTAGGGACTTTGCAATGGAATCCCTAGTCAACCTTAACTTTTGGATTCCTTACAATTTCACCCTTGACCTTCTTTGATTGGACCCTTAAATTTATGTGTTTTTACAAAGTATTCATTGATTTTGAAATTCTTCAATTTGACCCTTAATTGAGCTTTAAGCTTCTAATTGCTTGCAATTTTATCCTTGATCTCATTCGATTGAGCTTTAAAAAATTAAATCTAGTCCTTTAATATTCTAATTTTTTTAATTAAGTCCAAATTAGACCTCAACACTTAATTGTTTTCACCAATTAAACTCCTAATAAAATTAATTTGACTAATTAAAAGTATAATTAAATCATTGCACCTAGTTAAATCTTTAAATTTGACCAGAATTAACTCTTAAAATTACTTAAATCTTTAATTGGATTTATGATTAAATAAAATTGGCCTTTTAAAAAATCTAATTAAGTCCCCATACTTATTTTTTATGCAAAATCATCCAATAATCATTTAATTTGACCTTGAATTTGCATTATCTTTTCAGTCTTTTGTACAATGGGGTATAATTGGGATCCTAATTTTGTCCTAAATTACAGTGCATTTGAAACCCTTCTCAGCTTGTTTTTGCAAAATTGCCATTTTTTTGTTGTTTCTTATTTCATTTTTTTTATTTTTTAAAAAAGAAAAAGGAAATTTTGGGGCAAACCTAAAATTGAGTTATGATATTTTACATTTTTCAATATCAAATAATGTTTTTCTTTTTTAATCTTCTTTAAAGCCAACCTCTACATCTACAAATTGCATCATGCTACCACTATCCAAATAATTCCATAATCCCCCTTTAGTTTGTCTCATCTCTACCTATTTCACAACAAACACCAACATGTTTGGAGTCATCCTCTCTTCCTCTTGGTCTCCTACACCCCCCTAACATTTCTCTCATTGTGTTATTTCTTGCTCACATATGTCCTTATTGCTATTGTTTATCATTTCTGACCTAAATCTTCTTATTGGTCTTTAATCTAATTACTACATCATTTATTTCTTCAATATCTTTCCAACTATCCAAAAACAATACAATATGGTCTTGGGACCTCATTCAAAAAATTAGAGTTTACTAAGGCAAAATGATATCCTAACTGGTAATCTAATATGACTATAAAAATTTATACTTTAGCCTTTAATAACACTTTGTCTTTGATACCATATGATTCGACTATGAATGTGGTATACTATAAATAGGTATACAAGATTAAATACAAGACAAATAGGAACTTTGAGTGCTAGAAAGCATAATTAATAGCCAATGGCTATTATTAGTAAGAAAAGGTTAATTTTCAGGAGATATTTTTTCCAATCATTAAGCCTCGTACTATTTGGATAATGCTTAGAATCGGCGTTACTCATGGTTGGTCAATATATCAACTCAATGTGTATAATGCTTTCTTTAATGAATTTCTTGATACAAATGTGTTTATGACTTAGCCCATTAGCTTTTTTGATCCATAGTTCCCAAATCATGCTTGCAAACTTGGACATTTTTTATGGTTTGATCGTCTTTGTCAGTTCTTGATTCTTTTCTAAGGATTTAATAGCTTTAAATTTAATACTTTCTTGTTTATTCTTCATTCTTTTAAGGATATGGTATTCCTTTTTGTTTGTGTTGGTGATATTTTACTAACTAGTAATAATCTTGCCTTTCTTTAACTTTTTATCATACATTTAGATATATTGAGTTTACCATTAATGATATTGGCCTACCTCATGTATTAATGATATGGTTTGATCGACTCATTTTCACATGACATGATATCTATTTTGTGGTTAAAAAAGTATGTCAATTCATACATTCTTCCTATTGATGTTCATTGGTTGGTAGCTAACCGCATCATGCGTTCTCTACGTTGCAGTTCGTTTCCTGGGTTGCATTAGACATGTTAGAATGATTTCTCACTCAATGATTTTAATGATTCTATTTGGGTTAGTAGTGTATATGATCGAAAGTCTACTAGTGATTATATTATTTTTCTCGGTTATAACTTGATTTCTTAGAAATCTAGTAAATAATGTATTATTGCTTGTGTTTTTAAAGAAGCCGAATAGAAAGCTATTACTAATGTTGTTGCTGAACTACAATGAGTCAATTATTTACTTTATAAACTTAATATTTCAGGTATATCTCATCTCTTATGGTGTGATAATTTAGGAGATATTTATTTAACTGCAAATCTAATTTTTCATACTCGCATGAAATTTAGAAAAATTTATTTTCACTTTGCCTATGATATGTTTGCTCGGAAGGAACTCTCAAGCTTAATTAATTACTTATACTGAGGAGGTTACTAATGTATTCACTAAGCCTCTCTCATCATTGTAGTTTATGTTTCTACAATCCATGTTAAATTTGATGTTTACTCCTCGTGAGTATTGAAGCATTATGATTAACTATAGTTCTAAGCACAATTATCTTTATATTATCATTACTTATTTGTTATATAAGGGTCTATTATACATAGCCCACTACAATTAGATGTCCACATCTTTTATATATATATATATATATATATATATATATATATAACACATGTACGTGTAGATATTGATCACCTTATTAGCATTATAGTGCTTGATATATGGCAAAACACCTTAGTACTCTATGAATATAGATACAATATCTATTTAAATGAGCAATATAAATAAAATGAAAATCACATTAAAGTTGATATTATTCATAATTAGATATATTTCTTGATAAAAAATATCATGAGTCAATACATAATTCAAAAGTTACTAACAAAGTTTACTAGTTTCACTTAGAAATTATTTTATACACACACCAATTATGCTCAGTCTCTAACCTTTTTATCTAGATTTGGAAATTTGCATGCGCCGTTGCATGTCTTGCTTCCAACTCAACCTTATAATTTATCCAAAACATGGTAATTTAAGGTCAAAATTTATCAAATTGGTAATACATGATCCAATGTTACACGCGAGGGAAAAAAAAAACCAGGCTGGTCCGCCAGGTAAATAAAAGACCGGGATGAATAAAAATCTAGAAAAATCCAGTTGACCTGTAACCTGGGTAACTTGACAAAACATAGTTGAGACCTTTTTTTCTTCAAAAATATTTTTTCTCCTAACTAGAGATTCTTTTATATATATATATTAGTTAATTATTAATTTTTTTCAAAGTTTACTATATAAATATTAGAAAAATATTTTATTTTTTCAATGTGAGATTTGAAGTCTTTTAGTATATATACTCCATGTTTACAAGAAAAAAAAAATTATATTTTTTCAATGTGGAATAAAAAACCTTTTGAAATAATCTTTTAAACTTCATCATTTATAATACATATATTTTATATTTACATGAATTGTTTTTTAATTTTTTTCATATAAAATATCAAAATGTCAAAAAAAATTTATTTTTTCAAGTTAATTCAGGTTAATCTAGGTCAATTTATATAATCCGAGATCCGATTCCTTAAACGAGTCAATCCCAAGTCTGCTCTATAACTCTGCAATAAACCAGTATAAAACACTCAGTAATAAACTCTTCTACTCTCTCCGGGCATCACTCCAAAAAGAGAAAAGAAGCCGGTAGCTCTGGAAACAGTTTGTCTATGCAATGGCATCCTCCTCTTCTGCCACGGGCACAAATCTCGATCTCATGAAAAAGGTACCTCCTTTTGTGTATCTCTCACCTATCTCTTATATGACTAATTTATTTATGCGGG